>JACCDU010674909.1_pt1 | contig 294040 bp, 364 predicted proteins | sample 7446081 | NCBI WGS metagenome assembly JACCDU01 (sample SAMN15323447, study PRJNA562643) | freshwater metagenome | isolation source: river surface water | place: USA:Blue River Watershed | collected 2017-08-17
GACATTACTGCTTTGAGAAAGGAATTAAGGGAAAAACTGCTGGCGGATCAAGGTTGGGATCTGATGAGAATTAGATCTGAAATTAAAAAGCTTACTGATGAATATAGACAACTGTATCCAAAAAAGAAAATTCCCAGCAAGATCCAGAATTTTAAACCTGAGCCTGATACAAGTTTAAAAGCTATTAATAAGATAATAACCGAGGACTTCCCGTTATCGGATAAACTAGATTTCCAGCGTGAATACTTAGGATATTATGTCGATTCTCCAATGGATCTTTATAATAAAGAAGATGGAGATGACATAAAAGTAGCTAAACAAAAGTTGCTATCTGGATATGCTCGAAACATAAAGATATCAGTATTGGTAAGTGAATATTCAGAAGCGATGACCAAAAATGATAAGCCTTATGCTAAGATGATCGTTAGTGATGGTATGACTAGATCGTTAGTCCTTATGTGGAGTAGCGAGCTAGAGAAAAATCCTGATATTAAGGCTGATGCCGCTTATAAGATGTATGTTGAGTATGATGGAGCCCGTGGCATTTTTACTGTAGCTAAAGGGTCTATTATTAAGAGGCTGAGCAGACTTGAGAATCAACAATAAATCTTTAGCGTGCGATAGTTGCGGCATGGTAATGAATGATGACTTTACATATTATTCATTAGATGCTAGACTCATAAATGTCTATAATAATAATAGGCAATCTATTGACAATTGCTTATTAGAAGAAATAGCGAAGTCTAATGAATTTTGTCCAATTTGCTATGAGCAATTAGCAAAAAAAGTAGTAGCTATTAATGCTAAAGAAATCAAGCCTAGTCGAATGGTAAGAAACTACGATTTATGTGAAGTAACGGGTAACCACCTTAAAGGCGATTATAAGTATTATTATATCGTTATCGACAAAGTTGATGTCAAGTCGACTAATAATTACATCTGTGTGAAATGCAAGCAGCAGTATAGTGGTAAACCAGATCATCCATGTAAGTGCGGTAATAATAGCTTTATAAATCCATCTAATGTGAATGTAAGTAATAGGATGCTTGAGATAAAGGCATCAGTAGCACCTTACGACTCTTTAATAAAACCTGTGAATGTTAAACCTGGCGGTAACTGGAGCACATCTACATGAACTCTCCGTACGATATGGTAACGGCTCGAATGCAAACTGCTAATGGAACTATGGAAGTATACATGAGGCCATTTCAGTTCGACTCTGAGCCCGTCGATCTTAATACGATGAAAAACGCCTTTGGTCTAGTTATTAGGCCTACGAGGCTTAGCTCATCGTGTCCTAATTGTGGTTGTTTGGTAGATGTGGAAGTGACGACTGATTTGCTTTACAAATGTGGAGAATGCTATAGGGAGCCAAAGAAGCCAGTCTTTACACCTTTTGTATCAGATCCTATTGCTTCTATTAAAAGTATCATTTTCACACCTCCTGCTTTGATTGATGATTCTGCAGACAATCTTTCTAATTTGTTAGAATATTTGAGCCCTAAAGATGAGTAAATTCATATTCGGATCTGGATTAGTCGGACTTTTAGCCAGAAAGATCTTGGGTCCTTCTTATACGATAATACCGTTTTATAAATCGCGATTTTTCAGCTTTAATCCTCCTCTAGACGATAATTTTATCATTTGTAATCGAGAGATAGACTACGGGATTAAAGGTTTATTTGGGCCTTTGAAGAGATTTCCATACAGAAGAAGATATTCATTCAAAGGAGAAATTTTACCATTTAGCAAAAACGTTTGCGAAAATTGGATTTATAAAATATATGGTTATGATATTCCTGGGCAAGTGTTACCATACTATAGCAAGCAGGATGATTTTGATGTTTATGATTTAAGATCGACTGCGGTCTACGAGAATTTAATGCAGGAGTATAAAGAGGAAATCGCTAAGGGCTTAGCTTTAGGAAAGGTTACTAATATTGGAGAAGGGTTTATTGAATTTAATGGACGACGATCCGAGTATTCGCACATAGTGAGTACAATACCACTTAATTCTTTCTGCGATTTAGCGAAGAAGCAGCATAACTTGAAGGCAAGACCAGTTCATTTTTTGCATGTGGAAACTGGATCGCTTAATTTTGAAGGTTGTAACCAACTATTAGTAGCCGATGCGACTTTAGAATTTTATAAGGTGACGAATATCGCTAAAGATCGTTACTTATTTTATTTCCTTAATGAGCTAATAAGTCCAGGGATTTATTTGATGCCTATTATTCCTGGACCTTTTGAAGTGTTGGATGGTACTAGCATCAATGATTATATTCCTTTAGGGCAGATGCCTAATCTTGCTTTTACTAACGTGGATCATATAGGCTCTTATGCTCAATGGGATGCTTGCGTGGATATAGGTAGCTGCATCTTGAGGTTGTTGAAGATAAGTGGTAAGAATTAATCTTCTGAACTACTGCTATTGAATGGTAATAATATAAGGTATTGCGTGCCGTTGCGTTTGACTTTGGCTACCATATAAGGATTTCCTTTTTCCTTTAAGAAGTTTTTAAATCGAAGAGTAAATGCGCTTGGTGTGGCGATTATTTCGCTGACCATGCTGTAAACTGTCGCTGCTGGTAATCCTTCGCTAAATTTATCAAGTAATTTGTGGTATACTTCTGTTAAAATAGCTTGGGTTTTATTTGCAGCGTTTTCTTTTTCTTTGTCTTTATTTTCTTTAACTTGCTGAACCATTTTGGCATTAGCTATGGCTTGTTCGATTAAATTGTTGGTGCCTTGCGATACAGCGGAAGTTTCTTCCTTGATTAACTGTTCGATATTGAAGTTAATATCTATTGGTATGATAGATAGCTTGGATTGGTTCATAGGAGATTTTTATGTCTAAGACTTGTGTATACTGTAATTCGGTCGATAACTTAAATACGTCATTCAATATAACTATAGATGACGGTTCTAAAGTAGTAGTGTTCATATGCGATGAACACGCTGAAGATGCGACTGTTAAATCGGCTAAAGAAGCCTTTATGAAAAAGAAGTCGCAGATAGACGCTCTGCTTGCTCAAGCTGCTGCCCTGGGCCTAAAATTGGTAGAAGGTGGTAGCGGCTTGTCGTTTTTGCAGAATCAAGAAGAAGTAAAGGAAAAGCCCAAGCTTAAGCCACAAGCACCTAAGAAAGAGGTCATTGTTGAAGATGATGGAGACTTCATCCCAACAGACATCATTGATAGGAAGCAAATGGCCATGCCGACTATAGTGAGTAATACCGCAGGAGCAGAAAGCTATGCCCCCAGCGACCTTAACTCCCTTAGGTCAGAGCTACCGGAGGGTGTCCTCAAAGGGCAGGCCAAAGTCGCTGTATTTGAAGGCCGCCAAGGTGTACCTATTACGCTGGTTCAACAGCGACGCGATGGTCTTGGCACGACAAATGTTCAGATTATCAAAAAAGAGAATGACCAGACTTTGCAAGAACGATTTAAGAGAATGGCTGATGATTCAGTGCGTGACAATACACCAGACTATGCTAAATCCGGGTATCACAAATCTTTTACAGATTGCGGTCTTTGTCGCGGAACGGGCAATGTAAAAAATGGTAAGAATTTAATAATATGCCCCAAGTGCCAGGGATCAGGAATAATTAATTTATCCTAATCTAATGGTGCCTGGTCTATCAGCCATTCCAAGAAATCTTCGGTGTCTTTTGCGATGCGGGACACCTGTGGCTTGTGAGATGCTACTAGTAGCTCTGGAACCGGAGTCAAATCCGGATGATGGAAGGTATGGATAATTATTATGGATGAAGGGCCTATTCGCATAGGACATAAGCCCTCCAGTCAGATATTGAGAAGTTAAGCCTTCAGACATTTGGTGTAACTTCATGGTGTTCTAGCTGGGCCTGCTTCGCCTTCTTCCCAGTCCATATTGCCATCATTAAGCCCGCCATCGTCTTCGATTTCGAACTCATTATTAACTTCTGGCATCGAAGTGACTTCTTCGATTTCAGGATTGAAGCCGCTATCTTTTTCAGCCCATTCCTGTTGTTCTTCTTTTAGCTCGTCGATGATGTCGGCCAGAAAAGCAACTGCTTTTTCTCTTTCATCAGCAGGAATACCCTGTGCTACCATTTCTTTTTGCATTGCGGTAGCGAATTTAGGGTCGTCAATGTACTTGTAACTGTGGACTTTGCTAAAAGCGGCATTGACCCCATCAGTATGAGACAGTTCCGCAGATTTCATATGGAACATGTCATCGATGTGGTTATGTAGATATTCGAAACCTCTTTCAAGGCTATCTTTCGAATAGTCATGAACTGATAGACCGAGTTCAGCGTCTTGACTTAGTAAAGTTTCGAACGCTTCTAAGACCAATTTTTCATCATCATTTAAAGACATGTTTTATCCTCCAGGATATATTTGCTATGGATAATATTACTATTAGGCGTTTTGATTTAGTAAGGCTAAAAACCACGGCTAACGTAAATTATTTATCAGCAGATATCCATGAAGCAGCAGATCCTAAGGGAATATGGTCAGTAGTGGCTATAGTGGGATCTGAGCTATTACTGTGTCAGAAAAAAGCAGTAATAAAGATACCAGCTTCAGATGTTTTACTATATCATAACTATGACTTGCAAAACGTATTAGGCTCTTTAGAGAAGAAGAAATGACTAAGAAAGCACCAAAAGAAAAGGCAAAGATCACTAGTATCGAAGAACTGAAAAGTAGCATCGAAAAGGATCTAGGTTCCGGCATTATTATGCAGGGAAAGTCGTCGATAGTTGAGGTTGATGTATTCCCTACTAGAATTGCATCATTAGATTTAGCCCTTGGATGCCTTGGGATCCCGATGGGGCGAATTATAGAATTATTCGGTGCCGAAAGTAGCGGTAAGACCACTACCTGTTTACACTTAATCGAGGCATGCCAAAAGCATTATTTTAAATCTAAAGAACGCTTTGGGCGAGCAGTATTCATTGATGCCGAACACGCTTTTGACCCAGTGTGGGCTAAAAAGGTAGGCGTTAATGTAGACGATTTAATTATCTCTCAGCCAGAATCAGCAGAAGAGGTATTCTCCCTGCTAGAAAAATTAATCGAATCTGAACAGATTGACTTGGTAGTAGTAGACTCCGTAGCTGCTCTTACTCCAAAATGTATACTTGAAGGCGATATAGATGATAATTCTATAGGTGCCTTGGCCAGAATTATGAGCAAAGGATTGAATAAAATAAAAGCAATTGCTAATAAGACACAGACTAGTGTCATTTTCATCAATCAGATCAGAGAAAAGATTGGTGTAATGTTCGGATCACCAGAGACCACCCCTGGTGGAAGGGCATTGAAGTTTTATAGTTCTTTAAGAGTCCAGATAAGCAAAGGATCCGCCATTAAATCTGGAGATGAGGTGATCGGCTTCAAGCCCACAGCCAAGATTATTAAGAATAAAGTAGCTCCTCCTTTTACTATTGCAGAATATGATATATTATTTGGTTTGGAGCCGAGACCTATCTATGGTATCGATAAATATACGTCTTTGATCGATATTGCATCTAATTTGCAAGTGATCAAACGAAATGGTAATTTCTACAGTTATAGTGGAAAGGTATTGGGTGCAGGTTTGGTTAAGGCCGCAACAGCCTTAGTAGCTGATTCTACACTTTATGAAAAAATCTACAGTGATACCTATGAAGCTATGAAGAAAAAGAAAGATGTTCTAATAGGGATAGCTCAACAGGCTGGCAGAAATGCAGAGTTTGGGCATGACGACGACTCATTAGAGGAAGACGATGAATAATCCGACATATAGCCTGAACGATGTCGTGTATCTTAAAGAATCAGCCGCTCTTGGATTTTTAGAAGCTGTAAGAATAGCAGGTATTACTTATGGTAAGAGCGGCTGGATTTATACAGTGAGCTTTAATGCAAGCCGACCGGTAAATGCCCCTACATATGGCGATCGTATTGTATTTAATAGAGGGTCGGCTGTATATTATACAGAAGATGAATTCGTCGATCATTGCACGGCTTTAAATATGATGCTGACATTTCATCAAGCTGCAGTTGACAAGATTACTCAGCAGATAAATTCTTTATGTGGATAAACTCATCTATATATGGATGATACAGAAAAGATATTGGATTCTAGTGACGCTCCATTCGATAAGTACCAAGAAGAAGCGATAATATCCTTAGCACTAGATCACCCTGAATTTTTCACAAATGTGGGCCAATATATTAAGCCCAATATGTTTCAAAGGCCAGAGTGCCAATATGTCATTGCGCACATATTAAATGCCTATGAAAAGTATGGTGTAGTACCATCAAGGCAGATATTAAGATCTCGAATCGTCAAAGAGCTAACGGTAGATGAAAACTACAAGGATATCTTAACGCTACTCGATCGAAAGTCAAATCATCGAGAAGTGCCCATTATTAAAGAAGACCTTCTTAAATGGGCGCGCAAACGGGCATTTGGACTGTTATACTCAGAAGAAGCTATTGCTTCTTTCCATGAAGGCGACTTCTCGTCTATCGAAAAAATATTTAATGAAGCCAATAAAGTAGTTGACATTGGTGAAGGCGGGTTTTGGCTATTTAAAAGCCTAGAAACGCTATTTGAGCCACAGGCGAATATCCATTTAACTACTGGATTCCCCAAATTAGACGCGGTATTAAACGATGGAGGCCCATCACCAAAAGAAGTCGTGTGCTGGATGGCTCCGACAGGTGTTGGTAAATCAATTCTTCTTATTAATAATGCCATCTCATCTTTAAAGGGCATAGGTCCCGATGGGAATCCTGGTCAGGATGTACTATTGGTAACTTTTGAGCTTGATACGTATAAGACTGCTATGCGTACCCTTGCCTCAGCTACCACTGTACCGACTAACCAAATATTGGCCAAGAAAGATGATGTTATTAGTAAGATTAAGCACTTACAAACGATTTATAATAAGCAGCTATTAATATATGAGTTACCACCTAACGAATGTAGCGTAGAACACATTTATGCTATTATTGATACCAACAGAAAACGCTATGGTTTTAATCCCTCAGTGGTGGTTCTAGATTATCTCGATCTTATGATGAGTAGGGTACCTGAATATAATAAAAAGGGAGACTACGAGCGTCTTAAGAACGTAGCGACCGAAATTCGAGGATTAGCCAAAAAGCAAAATGTCCTAGTCTATACTGCTACCCAGACCAATAGGGAAGGTGCAGAAGATGGGATGCTGATCGATATGACTAAAATAGCTGACAGCTTTGGTAAGCAGTTTGCCCTCGACTATGTGATTAGCTTGAATCAATCAAGGGCTGATAGGGAGGCTATTCCGGCTAGGATATGCTTCTTTGTAGCTAAGAATAGAAATGGTCCTAAAAATGAATTAATTGATTGCGTAATTAATTACGACAATATGGTGGTTAAGGAAGCTTTTTAAGGAATAACAATGGCAATACCAAAGGCTAAGAGCGCGGTAGAAGTAGCAGATCACGAAGTAGAAAAGAAGGCACTACTCACTTCTTTTAAAGAAGCTAAACGAGAGTCGAAAGTCGATATCAAGCCTATCGAATGTCTTAATGAATTCATAGCTATCATGCCTATCGTTATTGAATCAGGCATTGTCCTTCCTGAGACAGCTATTACGAATGAAGGAATAGTGGTTGGTGTCGGTCCGGGATTGCCATCTGGTGGCGGTCGAGTAGCTTCCCAGCTAAAAATCGGCGATGTTGTGTTGTATAATAGCAAGAACACATTGACCCGGTTGGAACCATCTGAAGGTGTTTATAAAGGTAAATCTATCTTTATCACACAAGAAAGATCGGTCTACTGTATCTTGAGACGCGCTGATTTCAGGTTAGTATAATGCCAAATTACGTGTATGAATGCCTTAATTGTATTAAGAAGCTCTCTAAGCCTTTAGATCAGCTTAATGATGAGGAATATGAGAGCCTAGTCCTCTATGAGGCAAGGCATTCGATGGAGCCTTCAGAAGAAGAGCTACATAAAGCTTGTGAATGTCCAAGGTGTAAGAGTCATAAAGCTAAGCGTGTATATTATGGCTATAGCGTGACTACTTACACTTTGGGCTACGGCTTCTTAGATAAAGCCGGAGCTACACGTGATATGAATATTTATAAATTGGAAAAGGAAGATCCGTACGCTGAATATAGAGAGCCGGGCGAAGCTTCCGATATAAAGGATAAACTGCAAAAACAAGGTAGGCATAATCCGAAGACTAAATATTTCCCGAATAAGGTAACTGAAAAGGATGTAAAGAAAGTCGTCGATAAGCCTAAATGATGTTTTTATCATGACATGGCATCAAGAATTTCAATTTTATCGAATTTTACCAAAGATGATGAAATTGAATCTTGTATAGTGAAAATGGGTGGCAAACGCCAAGCCATCGATATCTATAAGAAGAACACCGGTTTAACAATTGAGGCAGCAGAAGCTAAAGTAAAAACGCTGCGCAGAATATTCGAAAAATCCCTAACCGGTGAAGCAGAAATAATCTGCAACGACTTCAAGAGGCATGTCAAAGCCTTAAATTTAAATCTTGAACGCACAGACTACGAAGTCTATCAGCCAACTATCAATGCAGATGTATCTCCCGAAGAGAAAATCGACTTATACGATGCGGTCGAAGCTAAGAGTTATCAAAAAGTATTAGCTAATTCTCAAGTAGTTTATCAGGCAATGGAAAATGCCGGACTTTATATTAATTATGAATTAATGTATCCTAAATATTCTACCGACACATATACAGGTAGAAGTAAGGCTAAATTTTTTAATATTCAAGGCTACACGGCAGATGACCATATTAGAACCCCATTTGTCGGCGAAAGCGATCTATTAGTGATCTTCGACTGGATAAGTGCTGATATAAGAGTAGCATCTATACTTTCTAATGATAATAATCTAAAAGAAGCATTCGAAGTTTCAGACCCATATTCGTATATGTCGGATAAAATTAATTCTGATAGCAAGGGTAAGATCAGCAGAGAGGAATGCAAATTATATCTGTTAAAATCAATTAACTCTATGGATTGGAGTAGTGATACTCTTAGCAAGATATACCCTGGTTTAACACAGTGGATCCGCAACTGTGATCGTAAGCTTAATGAGGAAGATGCATATCTATCAACATTGTTGGGTAAGAGGCTTTATATAAGCGAGGCTAAAAATAAGTTAGCCGTATTAAATGGTACTATGCAGGCGTCTGTTGCACATGCTATGCAGAATACGTTAATTCAATTATATAAGCTCATACCTCATAGGCTTGTTTGTGACATTCATGACTCTTTGGTTATTAATGCTCCTAGCAATCCTAAGGATATCACCGATATTATTAATGTGGTAACGAGTGTGATGAGTAGACCGTTTGCTGGGTTAGTGGATGAGGATTATATTTTTCCAATTAAAGTAAGTATTGGAAAAAGATGGAAAAAGTGGAAATATTTTAGTACTGTGCGATGAAAGATAAAAAGCTAAAGAAGGCAAAACAAAGAGCTAAGCGGAAAGCCAAATCAAAAGCTTTTTTCGAACGCTTAGCTGAGAAAAGGAATACGAAGCCAGTCAAGTCTAGTTTTAATAAAATGGCTTGGACTTCGCCGACTTCAGTAAATAATAAGGCTACAAAGCACGTAGGCTTTAATACAAAAGCATGGAATATAGGGAATAATGATGGATGATAACATTCCAGCATGGATTAAAGAGAATTTACCGACCGATTTATATAATTCTCAACTATTTAAATTTACCGTTACGTTGAGAGTAGAGGATGATGAAGACAAACCGAAGAAAATCACGGTAAATATTCTGCCTGTATTGGATGTAGATTACGAAACACTTGAGACTGAAATAGCTAATGTTCCTGCACAATTCGCATATTTTGCTACTGTGTACTCAGAAGCTAGGCATCAGGTTAACTTGTACGAGAGAGCTATCAAGGTCCGTAAGGGCCAATTGATGAAGCAAATAATTTCTGCACAAAAGGAGGCCAAAACACGACTTACAAGTGACCAAATTACCAAGATATTAGATTCAGATGAAGGTATTGAGCAGCTTGAAACAAAGCTTGCCAATAAGCAAATGCAAGCAGGAAAGCTTTATTACTTTCTTGAAGCATTAAAAATGAAAAATGACAACCTGCGGTCTTTAGCGGGATTTAAAAAGCAAGAGCAGAATTTTGAAAGGTAGAACAGATGCCATATAACATAGATGACATTAGAAAAAAGCTGAAAGACTCAAGCAAAGGCAAATCAATCGATCCAGATGAATTTCGCCCTAAGAAAATAGACAACCAAAACGATCAAATGAAGTATCGTTTCTTCATTTTACCACCATTCCAGCAAGGTGATAAAGTGAGGGGTGGAGCTGCATCGCAGAGTATGGATCAGTTCTTTATCCATCACGGAACGCATTGGATACAGAATAGACCACATGCGTGCCCAAGACTACATTATAATGAAGAATGCCCGATTTGTCAGTTCGGTTTTGATCTGTTAGGCGAAACCAAGGACGACGAGAAGCGTAAAAACATTGTTAGAGACTGGATGCCTAATAGTGCTTACATGGTAAACATCTTCTTCCCACCATGGATTAAGAGTAACCCAGAAGAATTACGCGGGCGAGTGATGTTCTACAACGCGCCTAAGACATGCTTCGACCTTTGGATGGCATGTGTTATGCGTGATGAGAGCAATGAAGAAGATCCAGAAGCTTTCGGTGTCTTTTTCGATGAAACAGCGGGTTTCTTATTCGAGCTAAACGTTGTGCGTAAAGGCAAGAATAATTCTTACGCCGCTTCGAAGTTCATTGCAAATAATGGACAGCCACAACCAATGGTTCGTGATGATAACTTTAAAATGCTACTCGAATCGCGTCATAACCTATTCGAGAAGCTTCAGAAACCAGACCCAGTAGCTATCAAGAGACTAGCTACCAGCTTGATTGATGGTGATAGTGCTTCAGTAGAGGAAGGTAGCTCAGGATTTGACGTAGACGAATCTACTCCTGTGAAGAGCAATACCAAGTCATTTTCGGCTGAAGCTCCATTCGATGAAGAATCGCCCAAGCCGAAGACTAAGAAAGTCATCGTTGAGGACGACGAGGATGATGCTCCGATTATTAAGAAGAAGAGTAATCCTGTTAACAAAAAGCAGGATGATGACGACGAGGAATCAGTAGAACGACTCCTCAGCCAGTTAAATGACGACGATGAATAGTAATTAGAGGAGAGCCCGGCGTAAGTCGGGCTCTTTTTATATATGGAAATAAAACCACATTTGATCGTCGATATTCGGAATGCTTTGTATAGAGCGGCGTATGCTTATCTGATGCAAGGCTATCAAAAACCACACAACCATCCATTCATAGTGCTGTTAAAGCAATTTCAGACATGGATGTATACAATAAAGCCTTCCAACATTTATATTGCTTGGGACGCACCAAGAAAGACGGTATGGAGAAGGAAGATATTACCTACCTATAAAGACCGAGACAATAATGATTATGTAAAGAATATGCATGAGACTCTTGACAGTCTTACGGAGATTTGTCAGGATTTCTTCGCTCATATGAATATGAGGCAAATGTCCGTCGATAAGATGGAAGCCGACGATTTAATATATGCTTGTGTTGATACCTTACATCCTGAACCGACTGTAATAGTATCGACTGACAGCGACATGATTCAAATACCGTATAAGTTTAACAGCTGTAAGGTATTCGATCCTTGTAAACAGCAATGTGCAACTATACCAGGACATAATCCGGTTTATTTTAAGGCAGTTGTGGGTGATAAGTCGGATAAGATCGATGGATATAGGGGTATTGGGCCTAAGAAGGGTCTAAAGTTAATCACAGAGCATAATAAATTATATGAATATACCACCACTCAGGGTAGGGATTTATTTATCAGGAATATGCTTCTTATCGACTTATCCCTTAATCCACATCTTATACACAACAAACTATACATGAATAAAGTATTATCCCAACCTATAGATTACAATTCTAGTAAGCTGCAAGAATTGATAAGTAAATATAAGATTGCAGGCCTGATGTCAGAGTATCATAATTTGATAGCGCCATATAGTCGCTTAGGGAAATAGAGATGGCAGTTCACGTTGCACGACTAGGTTTTTTCACTACGACTCAAAACAATGTTCGTATTGATAAAAATGACCCTTCCACTAAAATATCTGACATGTTGAATACGAAGATGGAAGCATTGGTCATCCCTGATGCTGCGATTCCTAATACCGCAAACTATCCGACCATCAAAACGTACTTAGAATTAGAAGATTCGGATAATTTTGAACTTAAGCACCTAGACCAAAGTTTCATTATCACATACGAAAGAGTGTGATATCAGGAGTAAAAATGGCCGATTTCTCTAAAGTAGGCCGTTCGAACGTAAGAAAAAGCAAGACGCACGAACGACGTGTAGCAAAACTTCTAACCGAATTTACTGGTACTGAATTTAGGAGAAGAAGGGTCGAAGGAAGAGACGCGACGACCATAGAGAGAGAATCTACCTCAGATGTGATAGCTGTCAGGGGTATCCCAAAATTCTGCATAGAGGCAAAATCGGGTCGAGGATTTTCTCTAGACGCTTTATTAGCTAACCCTTCTGGTAGCTTATTCACTGAATGGTGGCATCAGGCTAGCTACGATGCTAAGCTTCTAACAGAGCATTTCTCTTCTTCTACTAAGTATAGCTTCTATCCAATGGTATTTTTTAAGCCTCAGTCTAATACTGATTGGATAGCGATACCTTTCGATGTATGCGCGCTGGAAGCCATAGTTAAAAAAGAAGGCAAGGAATTGCCATGCTTGACTTATACTGGATATAAGTCTGCTAACCCAATTGGTATTAATGTCGTCAGGACTAAAAATAAAGATAATTATAAGATAGTCCCACTTGAATTACCTAATGTGGTATTCTGCAGGTGGAAGGACTTTATAGAAACAATCGAGCCTTCATCATTATTCTACTAATATGTGCTGTGGCGATAAAAAAGCGATAATCAAGAAGGTAGTAGTAAAGCCAAAGAATTTGGCTCCCTTAAGTGCTAAAAAGCCACCCATGCAGAAGAATATGAAGGCTATAGACAAGCATAGGGTGTAGTATGTGCTGTGGTAGATCGGTTCCTGCCCAAAGTGTTAGACCGATAGTAAGACCTGCTTCATCTTCTTCTCCAGAACCAAAGAAGATGAGCGCAGTAAAACCAATGGTACGTACAAAGACTGGTAAGAGATGCGATCGTTGTTCACATATAACGATGGCGATATATTTGGCAGGTAGAGAACGATACCAGTGTACTAATTCACAATGTAGGGCTATAGCTAAGTGATAATATTTATATTACTGTGCGTCGCTTTCGTAGTCGAAAGAACAGTAGAAATATTAGTAGATTCTAAATTATTCGCACCGATAAGAAATTACATAGCAACCAAGGCTATTCCAGACGACGGGTCTAAACCTCCTATCTTTTGGAAATTCATATATGATCTAACAAGTTGTGGCTATTGTTTAAGCGTGTGGGTCGCAGCTTTTTACGCTTTGTTCTTTACCATAAATATCGCAGAAAATAAGTATGCTAATTTCTTGATAAATCTTATGTTGCTGCATGGATTAAGTAATATCATACATGTGGTATATATGATTGTATACAGAGGTCAAGTCAAATACATTCACTTGACGATTAAAGAAGAGGATAAAGAAGATGGACTTTAGGGCTCAAGAAGAAGCAAGACAAGCTAAACGATTGCCATTATCAGCACTTGAGTCGGTAAAAGTGAGGTCAGTTAACGAGATAAAGAGCGTTATAGCTACACTATCAGCCGCTACTTCATCGAGTCCTGTGGCATTGAGCACTAATCTAAAGACCGGTGAAGGAGAAGTAAAGTTATCAGTCAATACCAAGTCAAGATCACAACGCGAGATGATTATAGATGGCTTGGCGGATGTTAGGAAAAAATTAGGGACTCAGGAAGTAGAGGGTGAAGGTATTGAAATAAATGGAGTAGTGATGAAGCCTAGTAGATTAGCTGATCAAGGAAAGGCTTTTCATTATGTCGACCCTATTATAAGTAGATATACTGGCGGATACCGTGAAGGGTATTACATTTGCTGGGATTTGAACGATGGCTATAAATACAAATACGACATTTTCGAACACAAGCTCGTCAGGGAGGCAACAGACGCTACCGCCTCTGGCTCAATATAGGCCTATAAAAGATTATTTTCCATCTTACGGCGATTATATAGTATGGTCTGGTATTGTCACAACATGGCACGGAGTTGTGACAAATTACGACAAGCAAACTAATGAGGTATATATAATATTCTCTGGGTTACCTCTTCTTCTCTTCACTATGACTGAAAAAGAACAAGAGAAAGAAACCAAGAAGCTGCCGTTAGACCAGATAACAGGTAGTGCGCCGGGCAAGTTTTCAGTGATGCAGCACGATTTCGCTAACAACGCTAATATTTGGTATATATGAGCAATGTCCCTAAGGTTCTCAAATACCCTACGTTTATAGGTAATGATAAACTAGATCACGTAAAAAATCTGTTATGCTATGTTATCAAAGACTATGGCAATGATGGCGTAAGTCTTTTGCTCACTAGGAAACCAGAAAAGGACGAGATCATAGTATTATGCGGTGACTGGAAGGGTAACAATATCGATATACAGTCTAATGATCCGCGAGTTGCATTTATAACAGAGCTTTTAAATACAGAATTGGCTAAATTAGCTAGTATACTTAAGACCATCAGAGTCGATCAAGCTCAATTTTTCTTTAGTACTAAGGATGGTTTAAAGTTGGTAGATATGCAAGTAGCTCTAAATAAGCTGGTGGGACCCGGTATGATAAGAGATCTATTTTCGAAGATCATACCGACTCAAGAGGTTTTAAAGATAGAACCAATCGATGATAGAGCTTATGGCGCTATAATCGATGGAAAAGGCTCTTATGAGGGCAATTTGATCATTAAACCTAGCAAATTTAGAATGATAGAACAGAACGGTGCATATAGCCCGCTATATCTGAGATATGTGCGATAATGCCTGAATATATTAATAATAACCCATTTACTGTATTTCTTTCTAGCCCAGATGGCAAAGAGATCCGTCTAAAGAGCAAACAAAGAAAACTGTTATCTGAGTATTACGAAAGGTATGTCGCAAGAGGCTTTATATCACGTATCGATCAAGAAAACATACAGCCCAAAATAGTAAGGCGAAATGAGACGTCTCAAATACCAATAGCAAGAGCAAATAAGCAAAATCGACCTACTTTAGATATTAGAAAACCAAAACAAGCGCCTATAAAAGAAGCTAAGACAAAAATAGTGTTCTCAAAGAACACTGTCGGGCGAGTAGAAAAGACCGATGGCGATAGGATCTACAAAGATTCAGGCCCATATTCTATAAGCAATAATATAGGGGTAGGAATACTATCATATAATAGGCTGTCGACTATCAAGCAGTTAATAGACTCGATAAAGAGATATACTGACTTATCCTCTACTACCATTATTGTAAGCGACGATGCATCGACAGATCAAGAATTGCTCAATTACCTTGATTCTATAAAGCACGATCGAATAGTAATATTAAAAAACAAAACCAGACTAGGTATAGCTGGTAATACAAATCGACTTATACAGTGTTTGTCTCGGTTTAAATATGGTCTGATACTAAATGACGATGTGGTCGTAAAGGATTATGGCTGGGAGTACTTCTATTTCAAGGCAATGGATAAAACTGGATATAGCCATTTTATTCATAGAGAACCAGGAATTTATGGTGCTGACACCGGCGCTGATGTAAACGTGGCGGGTACGATCCTAAATAAAGTAGAAGACAAGCCACAAGGAGCTATATTAGCATATAAAACTAGCATTGTCGATAATATTGGTTATTTTGACGAGTCGTATGGCATCTATGGTATGGAACATGTTGACTGGTCGACTAAAGTTCATGAACATGGTTTGCAACCAGCTGGGTTTTATGATGTAAAGGGTTCAGATTCGTACTTCAGACTTAATAAAGCGACTTCATCAGTAGAAAACAGAGTAGAGCATTTACGTCAGGCCAAGGCTTTATTTGAGAATAGAACTAAAAATCCTGTTAAATATAGCCACAAGAGTTATGTAGAACCTGTAAGCTATATAATCCCATGTAGAAATTTTGAGCGCACCGATGCGATTGATACGGTTATTCTGTCTATTAAGGCGCAGAAATATCCATGTATAGAGATAATTGTCTCTGAACAGGATACACATACTAGACTTAGCCAAAAGTCTATACCGTATAAGTATACATTAGCCAGCACTGCTAAGAGCCACCTGTTTAATAAAGCGTTGGCTTTTAATCAAGGTGTAATGCTAGCAACAGGTAGTAAAATAATACTACACGACGCTGATATTATGCTTGTAGACGATTATACTGACGATGTCGTGGAAACGTTGACGAAGTATAACGCATGCCATTTGGGTAAGAATGTTATTTATGCTAATCAAAGCTCAGCTGCTTTAATAAACAATACAGGTATAGTCGGTGGTTATCCTAAGATAGAGAGAGTAGTAGGATACTTCGAAGGAGGATCCTTGGCCTGTACTAAAGAGTACTATTGGGAGATTGGTGGATTCAATGAAGATTTTTGGGGGTATGGCGTAGAAGATTGTGAGTTTTATACAAGGCTTAAGTATAGAGGCTTTAAAGAAGATAGGAAGCACATATTCCTGCACTTGTACCACAGCAGATTTCCTGGATGGGAAGAGCATCACGATATAAATAAAAAATTAGGCGAATCGATAAGTAAGCTGCCTATGGAAGAGAAGATTAAACGGCAAAGGATTCAGGCTAAAAAACTAGGATATATATGAAAATATTACTGCCAAATAGAGTAGGCGGAGCCTTTGGTCATATAACGGATAGCTGGATGTCGGCATTAGAACATGCCGGGTTCAGGGTACAGAGGTACGATGGTAATATTAAATCCTGGCACGAGTTTGACCCAGATTTATATATCGGATGTTCCGGCCATAAGCAACCGATACCCGCAAGTCGTCGTGCCAAACTAGCTATACATGTCAACCCATATGGTAAAGTATCAGTTCCAGGAATTGATGAAGCAGCAGCTAATATCGATTGGGTATGTCGTCAAAGGCCTGATGCGGTTTTCGGCTATGGGTTTGATATTCACAGGGAATATTGGTCTAAATGGGAATCTGATTGTCACATACCGTGGACACCTATGCCTACTGCCGCAGACTTTTGTAAATATAAAGATCTAGGCAAAACCAGAGAATTTGATATTGTATATCTCGGTGGCAAATGGGCTTACAAATCTAAGACCATGGACCTATACTTAATGCCACTTTTAAAATCAGCTGGCTTAAAGTATAAAATCGCTGGTTGGGGTGAATGGCCGCTAGATATGCAAGTATCTGAATTACCCCTTGGTGGAGAGAATGATTTCTTTAACCAAGGCAAGATAGGACCTTGTATGTCGGAGCCACACACTTATAAACATGGCATTGACATGCCAGAGAGAGCTTTTAAATTGGCTTTGGCTGGAGTGTTGTATATTCACGATGCCAAGGAGAAGATATCGGAAATACTTGAGTCTTGTATCGCTGCATCAACGCCTGAAGAATACATTAAGCTGCATCAGTATTTTGCTAACATGCCAGATAAAAGAGACTCTGTGGCTGAGATGCAAAGATTAGAAATATTATCGGCACACACTTATCATCACCGTCTTTCAAGATTGCTATATAATTGCGGATTTACCACTGAGAGCCAGAAGCTAATAGACCTGGTTAAATAGCATTTTACTATTTTCATGGTTTTGCCACATAAGTCTGTAGTTAATACAGATACTTTAAAAGGGTAAAACGATGAAAGACTCTAGACAATTGGAAGACTTGCGTAATTTAATAGACAAAGCTGACGCTGCATATTATCATCCTGGTCAGTGCCATGCTATTATTTCTGACTATGAATATGATCTATTAAAAGAGAATCTACGTAAGTTAGACCCATCGGACCCACGGTTATCTAGGGTCGGATTCATTAACGATGATAGCAATGAAAAGATTGCTCATCCTTTTCCTATGGGATCACTAGATAATACCGATGACGGTGTAAAAGGAATAGCTAGTTTTTTAGCCAAAGATGATGGCGCTGGCGGGAAATTATCTTTCCATGAATTCGTAATGTCTCATAAAATCGATGGAAGCAGCATCCGGGCCTCATATAAAGATGGTGTACTCAAGGAAGTGGTTACAAGAGGAAATGGGCTAGAAGGTACAAACATTACCAGCAATGGCAGAATGTTTGCCGGTTTGCCACTAATTCTTAATGATAATATCGATTTGGAAGTAAGAGGAGAAGCTATTCTTTATAAGAGCGATTTCGAAGAGATTACGAAAAATGAAGAAGAACGTAGTAATCCACGTAATGTAGGCAATGGAATCATCGGTAGAGATGATGGTACCAATAGCGATAAGATTCATTTTATAGCTTTCGATTGTTATGGTAAGCCATTCGATTTTTTGTCTGATAAGTATGCTTATTTAAAATCGCTCGGTTTCAGTGTAGTATCTCACAAGATGTTTACTAATCCTGAGGCCATGGTGAAATATGCCAATATGGTATATGAAATGCGAGATGCCTTGCCGTATGAGGTAGATGGCGTAGTAATGGTGGTTAACAGTCTGGAAGTGCAAAGACGATTTGATAATAATCCTAATCATAATAAGCTTCGACCTAAATACGCACGTGCAGTAAAATTTCCTCACCTGACTAATAAGACTAAAGTATTGGATATTGAGGTGTCAATTGGCCATACAGGTGCAATTGTTCCTACTGCGGTGCTTGAAAGAGTACGAATTGGCGGAGTATTTGTTACGCATGCTTTACTTAATAATTGGGATGAGATTGAGAGATTAGGACTTAATATTGGTGATGAAGTCCAAGTAGTATTAGCAGGAGATATTATCCCAAAAATTGTTAAGGTGCATGACCCAAAGGGCGACTGCCACAAGCAGCCAAGCAAATGTCTTTGCGGCGCACCGACTACTAGATTGTTGAGGGGAGTAGAAGGAGCAGTGACTTATTGCTCTAAATACCAACAATGCGAATTTGCTCAAAGAGAAAAGATTAAGCATTGGATTGGCGATTCTAAGCGTGGGGCAGGTATCTTAGGAATCGGTTCAGCCATTTTGGCCGAGATCATTAGTTGCGGCCTGGTTAAGGACCCATCTGATTTGTATCGGCTTACGGTTGAAGATATTGAGCATCTTAAGATCGGTGGTAAGGTAGCGGTGGGCCGGTCTAGGGCTCAAACGATTGTCGATAATATTCAGAAAAAATCGATATTAAAGCTTAATAAGTTTTTAGGCTGCTTAGGTATCGAACTACTTGGTAGCAGAAGGGCGCAGCAATTTATTGACGCTTCTGAAGGTAGGTTATCTAAAGTCGAGCAGTGGATAGATTCAGATAATTTACGTGCAGTATTGTCTGAATTGACTGGTCCAGTGATTTTTAGTGCTATTGTTGATGGGATCGAGGCACAGTTGCCTTTGATCAATAAGTTATTGAAGGTGGTTAGATTTGAGGATAATAAAATGGAAACGGTTCAGAAAGATGCTGTAAATGTAAGTAGTAAGCCATTCGAGGGGTTGACATTCTGTCTGACTGGTACAAGAGATGGTATCGAAGATATTGAACGACTAGGTGGTACCGTAAAGAGTGGAGTCAGCAAGGGTCTGAGCTTTTTGGTACAAGCTGACCCATTGAGTAAATCTGGCAAGACTGCTAAGGCAGAAGAGTATGGGACTAGAATCATTTCTTTGGATTACCTTAAGTCGGCTATCGCCGGAGAAGTAGATTTAAAGAATGATATCTAAAGGTGGATATAGTTAGATAATAATTCACTAATCAAAAATAATATGTAATTTCAGGTGACACTTATCATTTAGGAGTGATAACATGGCAGCGCAACCTGCAAACACTGAAATCAAAGTTTTTCGTACATTGCGATCGTACCGCAATGCTACCCGCCACGACTCAGTCGCAGCCTTGATTAAGCGTTTGCGAGAAGCTGTGGTGGTTATCCCTGGCGAAGAAGTCAATGTTGCTGTATTGTCTCGCGACACCAGCACCAAAGACATGTCGCCATACATGGGCGAAGCACGCCACAATGCTGGTCGTGGTTTCCCAATCGTTGTTGGTCTAAATCCAGTTGTGCCGTTCTCGACTGCACAGGCTACTTTGACCGACGTTGATTTCGCTTTCCAGATTGGCTCGGACTTCTTCTTGAAGAATACCGCAGCTGGTTTGTCCGGCGACTTGTTCGGCGAAGCAAAATCGCTGTAATGCCAGTAATAGGCGAAAACGAAAAGCTAGGAAGCCCACGAAAGTGGGCTTCTTTTTTATATATCTAAACTGCTGCAGTGATATAAGCAATAATCTCTATGAGATAAAATATACTGTAAATCTTTTAGAGGTATAAGAACATGCGATTTATTCCATTCACAGCCCACATCAAAGTCTTGCCTTTTAATGGTAAAAGGTTCGAAACCATAAGAGATCTACAAAAGATCTCCGAAATGGTATACAATGGAATAGTAAATACGGCTAGTGTAAATGTAGCCACACCTGGTGGTGGTCAGCATAGAAATTATACTGGGACCGAAGCAGGTGGGCTAAGCGGATACGTTAACGGTTGCGCGGTTAAGCCTCAATTCGGACAGACACCTGCTCAGTTGATGATAACTGGGTTTTACGAAGTATCGTCCAAGAACCTGCCGACCTATTCTGACAAAGAAGTACTACATACAGGTCAGGATCTAGAAGGGATTGGTTCTCATAGCTACGATGCAACACCACAGGCCGCTGTCGACGCCGGTGTTAAAGCTTTGAAAACTGCCTTAGAATCAGCCATCGATACAGAAATAGGTGGTTTATTCACCTATCAAATATTCAGAATGGATTATAACGGCGTCTTGTATGGCGACAGAGGATTCCATTTCCCGAGATAGTTATGAGGCCATGCGACCTAATAACTCATATATTCAGTCTAGGTAATTGGTGAAAAATGGCGATAACCTCTCCAGCGGATATGCCTTCAATCTTGAAGGTAAGAAGCGAACCAATGAAGAAATATGTTCTATCTAAACTGGGTTATCCCCAGGTAGCGGTAGAACTATCAGAAGATCAGTTAGAATCCATTTACCGAGTCGCTGGAGATTTTATAGCAGGCTACTTTCCTAGAGAACAAAAATTAGCCCTATTTTGGACATCTCCATTAAAAAGCACCTATCCTTTACCAAAAGATGCATATTGGGTGCAGCAGGTAAGTTGGGATCCTGTTACATCAAGAATCGATGACGTATTTGGTGCTGAGAGCTTTCTTTTCTGTGTGACTCCAGACCTAAAAATAATGGCTGCCGATGGAAGTTTACAACCAGTAGCAGATTGGAAGCCTCATTGGCGGGCAAAGTCACCATTTGGTCGTACCAGAATACAGACGAAAGATAATAGCGATAAAGTAAAGCGACCGTTGGCTAAGATAAGAATCAATTATACTAGCGGGTATGTCGAAGCTTATAGTAACCATGTAATCCAGGCCAATGGGCTTTGGCGAGAATTTTGTGAAGTAGAGGAAAGTGATACATTGAATTCAGCAAGAGGCGACTGTAAAGTAACCTCTATAGAAAGATCAGAGGGTAATATTCCGATTTCGCTGAAGGCCATAGATAGTGGCTGTTACTATGCTTGCGTGGATGGCGAGCCGATAGTTATGCATTGATTCTTAACTATATAGCAAGCTACTAATAACCATCTTCCTCTGCCGTTTTTATAAATCAGAAGATGGATCGATATATTAACATATACCTAAGAGATAGAAATGCTAGATATTCTTATAAGCAAATTCGTAAGAAGACTGCCCAAAGGTGACGAATACAAGACAAGATTAAAAGATGAATTAATTCTAATTAGAGATAGAGACTTTATAAAAGTCTTTATGCAAGTTAAGGAAATACTGGACTTAACTAAAGATATCCCACACGTTATCAGAGGATCTGCTGGTAGTTCACTTGTGTGCTACCTATTAGGCATTACCGATATAGATCCTATAGAATATGATATCTCACTAGCGAGATTCATGCACTCAGAAAGGTCGGATAATCCTGATATCGATATCGATTTTCCTTACAATCGTAGAGAAGATGTATTTGCCAGAATCTATAGGCATTTCGGTATTCACCGGGTAGCGCGAATATCTAATAGGATCTATTTTAAGGAGAAGTCGGCTATAAGAGAAGCGGTGAGACTTCACGGGTACAGGAAGCAATTTGGCAAATACACCACAATAGAGCAGCTATTTAGCGAAGAGAAAGCGACAGAAGTATATCGCACTGCTTATGATCTCTGCAATAAATTCCGAGGATACTCTTTACATTGCGGAGGCATCGTAATATTCGACGACAAGATTCCTGATAAATGGGTGTTGAAAGATAATCAGATTAAACTGGATAAAGATCAAGTCGAGGACGAAGGTCTTATTAAGATAGACATTCTCTCTAACCGGGCGCTGGCCCAATTAGCTGACCTCGATACTCGAAAGCTAAACACATACCCCGAAGAAGATGAGTTAACCAGCGAGCTATTATCTAGCGGCAATAACATGGGTATAACCATAGCTGAATCTCCTGCAATGCGCAAGATATTTGTGTCTATGAAGCCCAAATGCAGGATGGATGTAGCGTTTGCTCTTGCCCTTTTGAGGCCAGCCGCAGCAGCAGAAGGTAATAAAGATAAGATCCTGAATGGCCACGACCCGATATTAGTGTTTGATGATGATGCTATTATAAAATTCCAGGAAATATTGGGTTGTTCTGAGGCGGAAGCAGATAACTATAGAAGAGCATTTGCCAAGAATAAAAGCGACAAGATAGCAGAATTGATGACTAAGATCAGTAATGAGGAAGATAGAGAATTAGTAGCCAATAATTTTAGGCGATTAAGCTTGTACTCTTTTTGCAAGTCGCATGCTGTGTCTTACGGGCAACTAGTATGGGCCTTGGCATATCAAAAAGCCAGAAAGCCTAAAGAATTCTGGGTAACGGCATTAAATCATTGCGAGTCAATGTACCGCAAATGGGTATTCTATCGTCATGCTGTCGCTGCAGGTATAAAGCTTACGTTAGGTAAAGGACCTTGGAAATTATTGGATGATAGATTAGTCTCAGATGAAATTTATCCGTCTAATGGGCAAAGGCAAGATTATTATGACCACGGATATTGGATCACGAAGAAATTTATAGATAATTGTTACTACGAAGAAGAACATGTCGATGACGAGACATATGTTAGATTTAGAGGTCTGATTGCCACATATCGTAAGTATACTGGGGTTAAGAAAGATTCTGATAAGACATATAAAGTTACTTTTGTTACTGTTGGCTACGATAATGATAAAATGTTAGACTTGGTCTTGTACGGACAGCCTACTGTCGGTAGATATCACATTGTCGAAGGTTATGGCGTAAAAAAGGAATGGTGTGGCTCGACTCACATACAAGTGAAAAAATATAAGTTATCAATGCTATAAAAATAGAGGTATAATAGTGAAGTTAAACCTTATAACTGAATCTGTCAAGCCTGACTATAGACGAGCTATTATTTCTATTGTGTCACATCTAGTTGCTGAAGGCTATAAGCTGGTTGAACACACTTGGGAGCAGAAAATAGACTATCGTTATAAGGGTTTATTTGTAGCCAGGTATCCAGAAAAATTAGCTAATCATAAACTAGATGATTTAGATAGTCCTGATGCCTACCATTTGGGACGTTATTTAATAGAAGAGCGTATTGATTGGGGAGGTTATAGGATTGTACCAGAATATAAGAAGTACGAGAATGAATTAAATAAGATGTATCCTCACTTCGATGAATTTTTCTACATAGATGGATTAATGTATCTTCCGGACCAAAAACAATATGAAGACTATTTAATAAAGAATGAAATTCCATACACGAGAATTAACCCCAAAGGCCAAGATCACCCAATAATGCAATATTTCCCTAATGGATATGAAGCATTTCAACATTGGTTGTCTATGCCAGGGTATAAGTTTGGGTCAGAGGGCCCTGCTTTACGTTTAGATATTGTAGAAGATAAGATAGTAAGATATACAAAAGAAATCGATGTTTATGCAATGCTTGCTATCTTAGAAGATATTGATCTTCCTATAATCGCAAAAAGACTTTTCGATATACTAGATGGTAAAGCTCCGCGATGGGTCGAATATAGACTTAAAGACCCAAATTTATAAAGTTTCAAGGATAATGGCGGAAAAATGACACTTCCCAACAGTATACAAATTTCGCTACAATTAGAAGTAATAGCCAATAACAAAGTGGTTATACCTGGTTGTGAACCTACATCTGCCTTGACATCCAAGACATTGAATGCTTTGTATGCTAAGGATATTGGCTGTAAGAATGCTTTGGTCGATGTTAAAGCCATACTAGATAATATACCAGGATCTTATCTAAAATTCGGTACGAATTTTAACAAAAAAGGGATAAGACAACGATGGGTGGTGCTACCACCGTTTTATAGCGTTTGTCCTTGTGAGACGTATCCTGATTATTATGCCTGGCTAAAAGAATTAGCTACTGACGAAATGCCAGTAGAGGACAAGTATGATACTTGTGACATGGAAGGAATGGGTTATTGCCCATCCCCAGGCTTTATTGATTATCCCACACCGCCTAAAGATCCATATGTAGCTGAAGGCACATTTCCTGGCGATGCCGGAATCTTACCACCAATTCCTCCTTGGGGTAACACAATATGAGTCTGTTTAACACAAGGCTAGATAAAATATTATTAGAGGCGGTACTGGTAGATTATGTTGCTACAAAGAATCTTGAATATCATATCTTCTACAAAGACGAATTCGTCGCCGAGGATTATTATGCCCCATCCGAGGAGAAGGCACTACAAGATTTTTTAAAGGACGAAGGGGAGTCCCTGCAAGACGAGGCGGACAGGTATGGTATTACATTGGAAGAGTTTATATCAGGGCTTAGAGCAGAATATTCAGGTAATAACGCTAGCGAATATACAGGCTTTACACCTGCCGACATAAAATCGATAAATAATGCTAAGGTTATCCAAACTATTGAAGATTGGCTAAACCAAAGTCCACTACCTTATAAATTCGCAATTATCATAGAGGTTGGACTTAATTCGAAGCCAACGCCAGGTGTTATTACTTATGTAAAGACTGGCAACGCAGGTGGTGACGTTCTAACACCATTCATGATATTACACACTATGGGGCATGCTCTAGTCAATTATAATAGTTATGAATTACAAATCCAAGTAGAACAGATTTTGGAATCCATCGTAGCAGATTTTGGAGATGAAAATACATTAGTCTTAGCACTATGCAAGCTGCTACACACTAAAGCGGCGATTTATACGGTTAAGGGTAGTAAGCGAGCATATCCAACGTTTGACGAAGTCCTGTATGATTTGATGGCAATCTACATAATAAAAGGACGAATCACAGTTAAGCCTAACCAATATTGCGACTATGAGATCAGCCAAGAACAATGCATGACAATAAAGAATATACTCGAAGGCTATTGCCGAAAAACATTAGATAATGTTGTGGGCAAAGTAGTGTACGATAATTAAGGTAGCATATCTTAGGCAGATATTTTGACTTAGTAGGGATATTTCATTTTAATCTTTGAGTCTTTCTAATATCTTGTGGATAATGCCATTTCTTACGATATCAGTAGCTTCTAAATGGCATATAGCTAATCCTTCGATATCTGTTAATCTTTCGATGCATTTTTGGAATCCGCCTTTGGCGTAATTTGGAAGGTCGCTTTGGTCAAGGTCACCATTGAGGACAGCCTTGGACTGATTCCCTATTCTGGTTAAAAACATCTTTATCTGTGTGAATGTGGCGTTTTGGCTCTCATCTAGTATCATGAAGCTTCTATGAAAGTTACGTCCTCTCATGTACTGCAGCGGACATACTTCTATAACGTTAGCTGTCTTGTATGCATTTAATTTATCAGATCCTAGGTACAATTGCATCTCATCGAGGACAGGCACTAGGTAAGGGTGTATCTTATCAGAAAATGTGCCTGGGAGTGAGCCAAGGTCTTTGCCAGTATCAATGGTAGGTCTAGTTATAATGATTTTTTCAATATGGCCATGTAGAAGCATGGTACAGGCTGCTCCCACTGCTATGGCGGTTTTGCCACTACCGGCAGGTCCGTGGCAGAATGTTATGTGGTTGTTATAAATGCTGTCGATGTATGAAGCTTGATTCGGGCTTTTCGGTATTAATGTCTTTCTGCTTGTTCTGTGGGCGCTTGCTGATTCTTCAGAGTTATCCAATAATTGTTGTTTTTTCTTCTTGGTTGCCATAAACTCTCAATTGTCTTACTAGATTGCACAAATATACCTTGGAGGTAGTCATGGCAGTCTATGATTTTGGAACAGCTGTAGGAATGAGTGACTCGGATTTTACTGCGGCAATATCTGACTATAGGTCGGATAGTGAGCAGGCGAATCCATCTTTATCCGTGTATAACCCTGACGCGCCTGAAATAGCCACCGCTAGGACATTGGCTGATGAAATGATAAACATTTCTGGCGCTCCTGTGAGGGTATATCTGAGAACGAATAATGCTGACTACGATTATGTTTGGGAGGAAGACCCAGATCCTACATATTGGAATCCTATTAGTTTAAAAGGATTCTATAAACCTGCACCCTTAGAAGCAGAATTGAAGAAATGGGGTGTTGATTCTGTTAATAGAGGTGAGATAATATTCAGTCATAAGCAGATATTCGAGCTATGCGGCGAGAGAATGCTTAGGACCGGAGATGTTGTTGAACTAAATTATAATTCAGCAACAAAGGCAACTAATCCAAAGCATTATAGAATTATCAATACGACACCAAGTGGTAATTTTAGATATGTCTGGCTTTATATCACTTGCACTATCGAAACCTTGGCCGCAGATGTGGCAGTGAAACCGGTAGATGACATTGGCATAAACGATGACCAAATGGAGAGCGGATACCGTGAAACGCTCTAAACTTAAGCAAGAATTAGAAGTTAGACTTAGCGTTAAATATTATCAGATAGTGAATAAATTGGCCGATAATTTAGCTAAGCAAATCGAACAAGAAACTGAGATTCAAGTGATAAAGGGCGCTCCGGTAGAGACGTCTGGTTCCTTGAAGAGGACACTGACTTATAGCGGATTAGTAGAGGATAGAGATAAGAAAGCTGATAGAATTATAAAGATGCTCAAGGGAATGAATACTGTAGAGCAATTAAAGTCTTTCTTAGAGAAATAACATGGCAATATTCAATTTTAATTCAGATTATTCAGTACGTCAAAAACCGGTTGAGATGCCGTTTGGTGTCAAGGAAGTTCCTGGTTTGCGTCAGTCATCTCATGTCGAGGGAGGCAGAGTAGATGTAACGGGCGACAATTTTCAAGCTTATCCATATCATACCGAAGAGTTTTTAATCCCTGGATTTAGATCCTTAGATGAGGCTATGAAACTGTACTTCTCTGGATTGAGAGTACCGACTAAGGATTCTTATCGTTTCATGAGAGTGAAGATAGCTGGCGGTGATAAGAGTCTTCTGATCTGGGCCGATGACTTAAAAGAAGGTAGAGCTAAACTGCCTGTAGCGGCTATAAGCAGAGAAGGACATGAGTTTTTACCTGAAAAGTTCAGTCCACCTTATGCTCCGATCGGTAAGAGATTTTTAAGTAGTAGAGGCGACCAAATGGCACTTTATTATCGCCCAGTGCCATATTTGGTGTCTTATAATATAACTGTATGGACGGAGCGAAAACGTGATATGGAATATATCATGTATCAAATCATGACTAGATTTAATCCGATGGCTGAATTTAGGATGACTGACGGTAAGATAGCTGGCGGCGTACAGTTAAGGTATGGTGGTGTGACTGATGCTAGCGATAAGGAAATGGGCTATGATCAGTACGCTACTGTTAGATATGAGCTTACTTGTCAAGCTGAGGCATGGTTGCCACTACCAGAAAGAATAGTAAAGACTGTGATGGGCAGAGTAAGTAGCATAAGGGAACAGGTTGGTTCTATTATGACAGATTATGTGAGTAACATTTAATGAAACATAAATCAAGTACAATGCGTCTGTACAATTGTGGCAAGCAAGCATTAAGACTTCAAGTTAGACCACCTGGTGGCGACTTTTTTACTTCAGAGCAACAAGTCACTCTAAATCCTGGAAGGGACGTGACGATTATTAAGAGCCATTTGAATATGGAGCAAGTTAATAATCTAAAGAAGAGGGGAATGCTTAGAGTCGTTTATGATAGTGATGCTTGATAATCAAATATCGATTAAAGTATACTATCGACGCATGGCGATGATAGATAATTCAGCAAACATAATGTAGGAATTAGGAGATCAAATAAAAATGGCTGTCTATCTCGCACCTGGTGTTTTTACTCGTGAAGTTGACCTAAGTGCACTACCTGCCTCTGCGGGTCCACTGGTTCCGGCTTATATCGGAACTGCAAAGAAAGGTCCGCTTAACGTACCTACTCTCATAACTACTGCTCAACAAGCAATCGATACTTTCGGCGAACCATTCCCCGAAAGCTATCTGATGTACGCCGTTTTGGCGTACTTGGAAGAAGGCGGCTCATGCTGGGTAATGAGAGTCGGCGTCGAATGCGAAGACGGTTTAGATACTGAACTAGCCGACGTTTGCATCGATACATCAGGTGCTAAGGGTAGCGGTTGGGGTCGATTGCCAGTATTCACTGGTATCGACTACGGTCGAATCAGCCTACGAGTAGTTGATGCTGACAATCCTGTAACATTCCATTCGGCAGCCGTGACTGACATCGAATTTAATGATTCGGATTTGTCCACGACTGATGGTGCTACTGACGCCACGCTGAGCACCACCGGTACCTATACTGGTGCTGTCGACGACTCATATGTTGTGCTAATCACTGGTGCTCCTACTACAGGTTCAGTTGATGGTGCTACTTTCCAAATAGTAAGAAATAGCGACGGTGAAGTAGTAGCAAGCGGCACCTTCGATGATGGTGATAACAACGGCATCTCTGATTACGTTGTTGTAGACGCGGGTGTAAGCATCAGAGTAGAAGTAACCACTGGTGTTTTGGACGTAAATGACACCTTTACTTACCGAGTGCGTCCAGATAACAGAAGCTTTTCGGTTTCTGTAGAAGGTGCTTCGGCTAGCGTTTACAATATGCCATCAGCTACCTACACCTCGGTAGCCTCTCTGGTATCTGCTTTCAACGGTTTGCTGTCTGGTGAAGACTACTCGATGGTAGAATTCACTCTTGAAGATGGCGAAACAGTCATTCCCCAATTGCGAACCGATGTTGCTGGTGAGCGAATCCAATTGATGTCGAGCGAAGCATGGGCTCTGGAAATGGGATCCCAGCGTTATGCTTATGACATTCCAAGATCTTACTTGCTAGGTCTAGATGCTGGTCCTTATAACATCAGCACCGCGAACAACCGAGTAAAGATCAACGTTATTGGTACTTCTTCTACCAAAACTGTAGAATTCAACGTACCAGTTGGTTTAGGCCAGACTGCTGCTGGTATCGCTTTGGCCGTTGACGCTGCTGGTACGGTTGCTGGTGTGACATACTGGAACGCTGTAGAATTAACAGTTCCAGGTGGTACCAGCCACGTGCTGATTGTTGCCGATGCTTCGCAACAATTCGATACTTTACATCTCCAGGCCAACTACTCGAACGTTAAGTCTTTGAGATTCGCTGAAGAGTTAAACATCACTTTCCCTTACAAGCGATCTTACAGAGGATTTAATGACAATCGTGTAAGTTTGCCAGCCGAAGGTGAGACCACTTCATCCGTCCCATTGTCCTGCGAAGACGATCCAATGAGCGCTGCCTGTGCGGCAGATACCGCTTATTTTGCTAACATCGTCGGATTCTTTGTAGCGACTTCAGCCGGTACTTGGATCGATAACCACACGGTATCGTTGGAGCTTTACACCAATGGTGTTGGCGAGGTTGCTGGCCGATACCAAATCGTCATCAAAGATCCAGCCGGTAATGTGGTCGATACGATTAGTGACGTTTCTTTCGATAAGAACTCAGCCCGATATGTGGCTAATCTTATTAACCCAGGCTCTACCCTTGGCGGAGCAAATGGTAATTACTACATTAACTGGGAAGATCGCCCCGCTTATCTGGACAACGACGTTAACCTGCCAAGTTACACTGTTAGATTGCCATCGCAGTTTAACAATCGTACGTTGAAGGGTACTGAGAACGGCATCCCATTGGATCCCGCTTACTCTTCTGCGTTGGACGCTGCTGTGATCGGCAATCCTTCGCTAAGTTCTGGTATTTATGCTTTCCAGAACCCTGAGTCTTACGACATTAACTTGTTGGCTACTCCAGGATTTTCAAGCGGCGCTGTTATCGGCACCGCATTGCAAATGTGCGAAGCTAGAGGTGACGTCCTTTATTTGATCGACCCTCCTTTTGGTCTAAGACCGCAGCAGGTCGTTGATTGGCACAATGGTATGCTGGTTAGCGATTTAAGCTCTGCTATTAACAGCAGCTATGGTGCTTTATACTGGAGTTGGGTAAAGGTATTCGATCAGTTTAGCAGAACTGAAATCTGGATTCCACCATCTGGTCACGTCAGCGCTATCTTCAGCCGAACAGCACGAGATACCGAACAATGGTTCGCTCCTGCTGGTTTACGCCGAGGCCGGTTGTTGACCGCTTTGGATGTAGAATACAGCCCTACTCAGGGAGAAAGAGAACTACTGTACGGTTTTGGCAATGCAGTTAACCCAATTGTCAAATTCCCACAGCAGGGCATCGTAATTTGGGGTCAAAGAACTCTACAACGCGAAGATACCGCTTTGGATAGAGTAAATGTTAGAATGTTAAACATTTACTTGAAGAAGAGCCTGTCGGTAGCGCTCAGAAGTTACATCTTTGAGCCTAATGATAGAATTCTCTGGTCACAGGTTACTGCCGCTGTCGAAGGATTTGTGGCAGATGTTAAATCTCGACGCGGTATCACTGCTTACAAAGTTGTTTGCGATGAGACCAACAATACACCAGAGCGAGTAGATCGCAATGAGCTGTGGGTATCGGTCTTCTACCAGCCGACTCAAACCGTTGAATTCGTAGTGCTGAATTTGGTGGTATTGCGCACTGGCGGAAGCTTCAATGCGGAAGAAGTTTTGGCTGCAGCAGGGATCGTTCAGTAAAAATTTGGAGAATAATAATGCCTGGATTTAATTTAGGCCTACAAGGTGATGATTATCTTGGTGGAAATAATCCATCAAACACGATAGAGCTAAAACGTAAGTACCGTTGGGTTTTCAGACTTTTGGGCACCCAAAATAACGGTGGCTGGACCCCTGCTGGATTGCTGCTGCTGCAGAGCGCTTCTAGACCTAGCTTCACTTTCGAAGAAATTGAAATGCATCACGGCCAAGAAGTGGCTAAATTTGCAGGTAAATCTTCTTGGGAAGTGGTGACTTTGGTTTGGTATGATGCCGAGCAGCCAGACATCTCAGGTGCTTGCTACTCATGGCTACAGACTGTTATTTTGATTTCTTCTCAAGGTGTGGCTCCACCCGCAGCTTATAAGAAACAGGCTCAATTGGCTGTAACGAATGGTGTAGGTGTAGACGTAGAAAACTGGTACATGTACGGCTGCTGGCCAGTGACCGTTAACTGGCAGGAACTAAACTACTCTTCGAACGAAATGCTTACTTGCGAAGCAACGATGCGTTACGATAGAGCAGTTCGATCTTGCGGACCTACATCAGATATCGCTGGTGTTCCTTCGCCTCCAGGACAAAGCTGCAGTTCAGCTTTCATTCCTGGTACATAATATCAGACATAATTTGGTCAATCAGATGGCACCGAGTAACATCGGTGCCATTTTTGTATAAGGAACTAAAAATGCCTGGGTTTTTTGGCTTAGACTCAGATAAAGGCGATCAATATTGCGGCCAAAATAAGGCTTTTAATAAATCAACACTTCCTACTCCTCAGAGCCAAGACAGATATTCGCCAAACGCATTTGATGAGACATTCCGCAAATATCGATATAGTGTTCAGATTTACGAATTAATAGAAAAAGGCTCAGCCCCCACTATTTATTTAGAAGCCTGTACAAGGCCAAGAGTGGAATTTGACAAAATAACTATACATAATGGGCAGGACGAGATTTATAGACCTGGTAAAAGCAGGTGGCAGCCCATAACTCTGACATTTTACGAAGCTTTTTGGTCTCGACAAGGCACAACATATCAAGTTGCAGAAGCGATTTATTCATGGCATAGTAGAGTGCTAACAAGATTTACCGATACTAACGGCAGATATAGCAGCATTCGAAGGGCCGTTGCGTATGAAAAGAATGCGACATTGACAATGGAAGATGGTTATGGTAAGCCAATAAGAGATTATTACCTCTTTGGGTGCTGGCCTTCTAGCATATCACCAGATGAACTCAATTATAGTGCTAGTGATTTAACTAGAATAGAAGTTGAACTGAGCTATAATAGGGCTGAAGAAAAAGGTTATTCGGCTTAACATCTATAAAAGAGGCTACTATGCCAGGTTTCATGGTATCAGACAGAGTTTCGCTTTACCATTATGATTCAAAACAGGAATATTTTTACAACTATACTTGGGATATAGATAACGTTTTTAGTAGTTCTAACAATACTATTAAAATCGGTTTAAAAGATTGTACACTTCCGACCTTCACCGTGAATAAAGAAACAGTCGAAGGCTCTAATATTGAATATAAGTTCGCAAAGTCGGTTTCATGGGAAGATGTCTCAGTTACTTGGTATGATGTCGAAGGATTATATGAGATAATACTTGAATGGCGCAAATCCATTTGGAGCGCCGATACCGCTCAGGGATTAAGACAAGCTGCGGCATATAAAAAGCAGACTGTGATCAATAGTTATCTAGGATCACACCTTGGTGATTTTTCATCTAATTATCAGAAATATACTCTAGTAAATAGTTGGCCATCATCTATTAAATATGGTGATTTGACATATACGAGTAGTGAAGTAAAATCAGTCACAGTAACTATTACGTATGACTGGGCCATAGAACAATCTGTAGCAGATAAACCATAGCAAAGGATTTATAAGTGTCAGAAGAGATAGATCTAAACGGCGTGGCACCTAAAAAACCAGACGTTGACCACATCGAAACACACTACGGCAAAGTGGACATAAATCCTAACGCATCAGCCTACGATCTAATAAATTCATACTTGAATACCCCTGAGGATAAGCTGATTCCTTGGGAAGAATGCCATCTACCAAGTAGGGGAGCATACTACGGTTGGATTGATGGAACAGTCCAAGTAAGGGCTATGACTCAAACGGCTGAAAAGATATTAGCCACCCCTCGATTGGCTCAAACTGGTCAGTCGATGGACTACCTGTTTAAAGAATGCGTAAAGCTACCAGGTGACATGCCACCTGAAGACCTTCTTCTTGGTGACCGAATATTCCTATTGTATTATATTCGTGGTATCACGCACGGTAATATCTATGAATTCGCCATCACTTGCCCTAATGAAGAATGTGGTGCGACATCTACTCATTCCTACGATTTAAACGAGTTAGCAAGCACCATCAAAGCGGCCCGTCCAGAGATAGGTGTAGAGCCGTTTAGAGTAAGCCTGCCTTATATGTCCAAGACAGTCGGAAAAGACTGCTATGTAGGCGTTAGATTTTTAAGAGGCTATGACACCAATCAGATGTTAGCTCAAAGACGAGCTAAAAAGAAGATGTATGGTCAGTCAGGTCCAAGAGCAAGATCAGCCAATGTTAATGCTCAAAGACGGGATATGGATGCAATCGACAATTCTGTTACTGAGAATTTAGAGAGAATTATCGTCAACGTTCTTGGTGTTGACGATCCATTTATAATCAAGCAATTTGTAGCCAAGATGCATGCTCAGGACAGCGCGCAAATTAGAGAGTTTTTAAGAGAATATACTCCTGGGCTCGATACTTCTATTATAATTAACTGTCCTTCATGCGGACAGGAATATAATACTGAGCTTCCTGTAACTGAATCCTTTTTTCGCCCGTCGAAGCAGTGAAGAGCTAGATAAAGAGTATGAGGCACTGCTGGAACAACAATTCATACTAAAGTACCATGGAAATCTGACGCTTTTCGAACAGAATAATATGACTAGCGAAGATCGCCGTTGGTATATGAAGAGGCTGAACAGGGAAATTCAAGAGAAAAACGAAAGAGAAAGCAAGGCTGCTAAAAGCTCAAGAGCAAGCATGCCCAGCATGCCTCGTGTAAGTAAGCCAAACATGCCATCAAGGAAGCGATAGCCAAATATATTTCAGGAGAAATATATGAGCTGCGCAGATCTAGCCAACGCCAATAAGAGAATCAGTGGTAAAGTCGGTCAAGTTATAGATCTAAATGTAGAGTTCTATAACAATGGAGTATTAGCAGACCCATATGCCATAAGAAAAATCGAAATATATAAAACGCAAGTATTGCCACATAATCTAATAGCGACTATTCCAATACTAGATCCGTGTGACCCAAATTATCCGCAGCCTTTGTGCCAAGACACCGTACCGGTACCAGATGGACCTTGCTGCACCGAATTCACGGGCGACACTCCGATAGCAGGCAAATACCACATGCCATTTGCTATACCAAGTGATTTTGAATCACCAGACGTGTATTATGACGTATGGTATTATTTTCCTACCAATCCTTGTGAGGGATCGACAGCACCATGCGATTGTGAATTAGATAATCCAGCATATGAATCACAGTTAATCAAATGCTGCCATAGATTCTGGGTTTATCCGAATGACTGGTTCTGTGATGACCGCCTACAAACACTAAGGTTTGGGTTTGAGCCATTAGACATAAAGTTTTATAAACCAGAAGTGCGAGAACTGGAAGTGGGTTTAATGCCTCTTCCACTATATGATTTTAATTATAATCTGGTGATGCCAATAATACCATACTTAAAGCCAACTATTACTATTGAGACAGCTGGCAATGAAGTATTAGTACAAGATGCTGAATGTAAGATAGGAATAAGACAGGGATCATACAGATCTAATCCTTTTACCATTCAATATCTTTTGGATACTGCCGACTTCCTGAAGGGCACATATCAGTATTATATAAAGATAGTATTGCCTAACGGCACTAGCAGGGTTAGCAAGCGATTTAACTTTACCATCTACTAATGTATTATAGAGTCGGTTATATCGAGCGACTCTATGCGTATTAAAATAGATCCTGCTAAAATAGAAAAATGGGTTAAAACCAATTTTCCCGATTATATTAAAAGATCGGGTAAGAATGGTGAAGAGCTTGTTATAGCTAACCCATTCTATGGCAATGATAGTAAAAAATTTAACATAAATCTGTCTAAGGCAGTCTGTCACGACTGGAGAGATGATTCTTGGGCCTTACCAGTTAATCCTAAAACTGGTAAAGCTAATAAGTCTTTTATAAAATTCGTTAAACTATATCGTAAATGCTCTTATGACCAGGCAATAAAAGAAGTATTAGGATCAGCAGTAGACCTTAAAAGTCTTTATAGGCCTGAGGCGATAAGTGAACCTAATAATTTAGCAGTATTAGATGTAGAATTACCATCTAGCGCGACAGCGCTATCCGTGGCAGATGATAAGATATCAGTAATAATAAAAAGATATCTCCATTCTCGTGGATATACTGATGAGCAGATAAGCTCTAAAATGCTTATGTATAAGGGAACAGAAGTAATATGGCCATATTTCGAATATGAAGAATTGGTATATTGGCAATCACGCTCTATCATTAATAAAAGATTTAACTTCCCTGATTCCGAAGTTTATGTAGGCGATAAACTAAAGGGTAAGATAGAAGTAGGAAAGTCGGACTTTCTTTATGGTTTCGATGATGTAAAGTATGGATCTTATGCTATTATTACCGAAGCCATATTCGACCAGAATACACTTGGAGAACAAGCTCTAGCAAGTGGAGGAGCTACATTAAGTAAGACCCAGATAAAAAAGCTTAAACTATTGGGAGCTAAAAAGATAATTCTGGCTGCAGATGCCGACAAAGCTGGAATTAAAAGCATTATTTCAAATGCTAAAGCCTTAACGGCTGCCGGATTTAAAGTTTACTATAGTGTCTGTCCACTAGACTCAGGTGCTAAAGACTGGAATGAGCAATTTACCCTAAATAAATTATCATTACCAGAGATACGTAAGCTATTTGATAGCTGTATCGTGCCGTATAATATATTAAGCTTGTCCAAGCTAGTAGAACAGGCTAAAAAGTTTAACGATCAGTCTAAACATTTATCTTAATCTTGTGCCTGCTGATGATTTTTGATCTGCTTCGTAATAATGTCTTGAAGCCAGATCTGTAAGCGATTGGGCAGTATGATTGTAGCCATTTGACTACCATCTTAATCGGCATGCTCTCTATTTGATGCGCATTTTTCATTATGAATGCGCGTTCTTCTTCATTGACCGTAGCGGTATCTACACCGACTATCTTATTGTCATACTCGCCTAAATATATAAGTAGTAAGTCTTTTGATGTACCATCTTTACTATTATATGTTAGCGCAATCAATTCCATGACATCTCAACCAAACGAAGTACAAAAGACTACTCCCCAAACAGCCACTGTATCTATATTTTTTGATTATGACGAAATAAGAGATGTTGATTTGGGATTAGGGATAATTAAATTTGAATTTAAGGCAATGCTAAATGGGGGATATATAGTTAGGGCAGCTATAACAGACATTAGATTCAACTACCTTAGGAGGCTTATAAAAGCCGGATATTTTAAGAATGCAAGAAAAGACCCTACTTTAATAAGGTTCGAACTTAATGACGGATCGGGAGACAGTGAAGTCGATATAAATAAGACGAAGATGCAGACTGCCATTTTGCTTAGTATAAATGTAAAGACAAGAGGCTTCGATGAAAGCCGGATCGAATTTGTAGCAATAGACCCAGCAAGCTGGTTTTTGAATAGAGGGGTAGCAAAAGGTTCAGTCTATAAGGGTAAACTGAGCACCGTAATATCCAATATTATAGAAGAGTATACAAGAGGTCAGATAAAGTATGAAGTCACTGAGACGGAAGACTCTGACCAAAATAAATGGTATATGATGAGAATGGATCCGAAAACATGGATCGGTTCTGTGATGGAATGGGCTTCTGCCATTACTAAGACTAAAACCAATTTTATCATCGAGTCTGATGGCTTCAATTTTTCGATTAGAGAACAGGGATTAATCCCATCGAAAGAACGTGGATTCTATGAGAGCTTTACCGGTGTAAACGAAATAAAAGAGTCTGAACTGTTGATAGATAATGCTCTCAGCTTAGTAGAAGCTAGGTTATTAACCCATGGCTGCTCTGCAGTAGCGGGGACCTATATCGAGAATGTGCCGGTTGACGACAGCACTACCACGAAGAAGCAGTTAGCTAGGGTGCCCGAGTCTGAGAGCGATATGCCACACTCATTCTTTAAACCGGACTTGGATAACAAAGCAATTAATAGCACAGGGTATAGCAGAGTAGACAGCATTCCTGAGATTTATTCCGGAGGTGAATTGGGTATAGAGTATAATAATTATATAGATGGTAGAGCTAGGGGAATGTACCTGGCAATGGTTAATAATCTTATTAGGACCAGGATAAGAGTAAGAGGACAGGCATCGTTATTCGATAGTAAAGGCCTTGGTGTTGACACAATGTATATCCGATGGATGGATACATTTGAACGGGGAGAATATTACTGGTATACTGGAAATTGGCTGCTATATGGTTTTAACCATGTCTTAGAAAAGGGAGCTTGGTATACAGAATTATACTTATCTAGGTTTGATATGGATGCGAATGGTATAAAGAATCCCGGTCGTTAAGGGTATAATGATTTTCAAGGCCAAATATATCTTAGAGGAAGGACGAAATGGATAGTAATACTTATGCCTTGAAAATAGAACTTGATCTATCTTTAGACAAAATTGGCTCGTCTATCGATGAGTTAAGCGATAAGATGGAGCAAGTCGAAAGATCCGTCTCTGAATCTGCGCAGAACGCATTGAATACTATCAATGAGAATGTGACAGAGATAATCTCGGCTTTAGATCAGTTTAAGAATAAGATAGACGCAGAGATTAACCCTAGCGTAGAGACATTAAATACACATTTTGAAAAATCGACGACTCACTTAAAGGGGATGGAGGAGTCTTTCGATAAGCTGGAGGATGCTTTCAAGGATATAGGAACACACATAGAGAAATCGGTCGATGGGCTCAAGCAGATGGAAACTGCTTTTTCTAGCTTGCAGACCGGAAGCGTTGCCATATTGGGTCAATTTGCCCAGATGAGTCAGGTGCTTGAAGCATCATTTAAGAGCATAGCTAAGATGAGCGAAGACTTATCTAAGACTATGTCCGATATTCACACCAAGGCTGAAGATATATCAAGGGCGACAAGAGGTATAGATGACAATCTTGAATCAGCCCGTAGCACCACTGGCGATCTGGATGGTTTGTTTGACGGGATAAAGGATACTACCAATGATATATGGAGAGGATGGAGTGAGATAAGGTCTTGGTTAGAGTCTGCTACCAAGGGTATAGAAGAATTTAGAACAGCCAACTATCGACTAAATGGGTCGATGTACGAGCTTTTGGCCACAGCTAAGAGTATTGATGCCACGATAGGTGATTTTGGCCAATCGATCCAAATAATCAAAGCCCTTAATGCTATTAAAGTGCCAAGAAAAGAGATGCAGGCCTATGGCCAAGCGATTGCCGAGGCTAATGTCTATACCGGTCTAGGTATCGACGTGCTTGCAGAACAGGTAGCAGTCATGCGAAGTGTCGGCATGAGTGCTTCAGAGTCATCGGATTTCTTGAAGCAGTATGCAGACGTGATGAATGAAACGGGTGCGACTACTGAAGATCTCAATGCGATTCTTTCCGATCAGGAGCTTGCTCTAAGCAAGCTCTCGTTTATTTATGGTGGTACTTCTAAAGAAGCTCTAAAAATGGCTCAGAGCTTCCAAGTGGTGGCTATAGAATACGCTGCAATGGCTAAGTCCATGGGCGTTAGTTCTAGAGCAGTAGTTTCAGATATGTCAAATGCCGTAAAACCACTGACTCAAACCAATATGATTCTATCCGGTATGTTGGGTAGACAGGTAAGAACGGCAGATGATTTAAGCATGGCAATGGGACGGCTGTCCAAGCAGCTAATCAATGTAAGCGAATTGAACAAGCTTGACCCGGCTTCAAGAACGATGTATCTAGCTCAGATAGCTGCTGTGTCAGGATTGTCTGAGGAAACGATCATTCTTGAGGCTAAGATTGCGGAGCTAGCTGCGGCTCAAGGTAAGGATATAACCAATCTTGAGCATCGTAATGAACTTATGCGGCAAGCTAGGGCAGAGACGGATCCTTTTGGAGCCGCCACTGCTGATTTGAACGCCGAGTTGACCAAATTGGCTAGAGTATTCCAGCCTGTGATCTATGCTTTGAGTGCGGCGGCTGAAATTTTGGCCAATATAATTAGAGTGATCAATCAGGCAATAGACGGAGTTATATCTCTCACCACACAATTTTATAATTTTACTAAGGGTATAGCAGATGCTTTGGGTTTAGGCGAAGAATTCACAGCTGTTTTAAACGGCATATCTGGATTTTTTAAGATAGCAGTAGGAACCGTTACATTATTTGCATTAGGTCTGGTGTTTTTGGGAGGTGTATTAACCTCCGTAGGAACGTTAGCCCTTGGATTCATGAAGATATTAGGAGAGGGATTTGAAGGTCTAGGGAAGAGGATTATTAATGTAGGCAGACAAGCTTTTCAAGCAATAGGAACCGGCATCCAAAGCACATTGACAAGCATAGGTAATGGCTTAAGATCTTTGGGGATGGCCGTAACCGGTATGGGTAAGAATTTATTGATTGCCGGTGCTGCTCTGCTTTTAGTAGCTACATCGATGCTGATCTTGGCCTATGCTATAAAAATCATTGCCGCAGAAGGTATGAATGCAGTAGCGGCTGCCATAGCGTTGGCAATTGCGTTTGGAGCTATTGCGGCAGCGTTGATCTTCTTGATTCCCGTAGCTGCGGCTGCCGTACCCGTACTTATTCCGCTGGGCTTGGCAATATTGATGATAGTAGGGGCTGTAGCGTTATTAGCATTCGGAATAGCGGCAATCATAGCAGCTTTCTCTATGGTAATTGATTCAGTTACCTCCTTTGTTAAAATGTTGATCGATTCCTTGGACCGATTAATATTATTGCTACCACAATTCGGATTTGCATTTGCACAATTGGGTCTGCAAGTGATGCTAGGAGCAGGCTTCTTGCTACTCGGCGGCGCAATGTTAGTCCCAGCTGTGGCGCTTTTGGCTTTAGGTGCCGCCGGTTTAAGTGCAGTATCTATAGTATTTGCTGCTGCTAATATGGCCTTTGGATGGGCAACTGCAGGGTTTAAAGACAGGGCTGAAGAATTCCATGCTGGTGCTAAGTATATCAGCGATGGTGCAAATAATATAGTCAAAGCATCTGATGCATTAATAGATGCCTCTATCCGCTTAGCAGGATTAGAAGATGCCGCCACCAAGATAATGAATCTAGCAAATAGCCTGGTTCAGGTAACCACCGCATTAAGCAGATCTAGTTTTGCATTATTGGGCAGCGCTATAATTTATCAGATATCTGCTGTTATGATATCAGGTGCATTTAATATGATAGCATCTGCCTTGGAATCATTTGCGGTCGCGGCAGTAAGGATAGTAGAATCAGCTGCAGTATTCGATCAAGCGATGGTAATACTAGACAAGGCTGTTTCGAAACTAGCATCTTTAACTATTAAATTCATGGCAGGTATTGCAGGGCTATACGCTAGTGTTTATGGCTTAATCGGAGTCTCTGGTTATTTCATGATAGGAGCATCGCTGCTGGCCGTAGCGGGATACATTTTCTATGGCGGCGTAAGCCTCATTTACACTAGCTCAGTGATGTTACTTGCATCTGGTAGTATGATAGCCATAGCATCCGATCTCGTGTCAGTCGCTACGGATAAGTTAAAATCAATATCTGCCAATTTATCTGATATAACTAGGCCACTATTTAGTGTAGCTAGCGCTCTGTCGGGTGCGGCTATCAAGCTAGGTATTGCGGCCTTAGTCTTTTTGCCAACAGCTAGAGCGTTAGGTGCGTCATCTGGTTATATCGAAAGCTTTGCTAGGTCTATTAATAGTCTTAGTTCTATCGAAACTACCAATCTGACACGAGCAGCCAATGATATATCTTACTCTTTAGGTGAACTGTCTAAGATAAGCGCTGATTCATTTGCCGTAGCTGCTCAAAATCTGGATGAGGGCATATCTCACCTAGAAGGTCCTGTTGACAGGCTGATATCTTTATTAAGTAAGCTGAAAGACTCGTTATCTCAATTGAAGCAGGAAGTAAGCTTAGAGCAGAGTCTAGGCCAACTAGCTAATGATGTTAACAAATACGCCAATGTAGTGGACAGCAGTGCTGCAAAGATCGAATCGACTATGGCAGCAAGAGTCGTACCAGCATTGGACATAGCTGAGCAGCAAGGCGTTAAGGAAGCTATTAAGAATTCACCTCTATCATCAGTAACAATTAATACTAAGACTGATGAAACAGCAAGCGAGGAAGATGAAGCAGCCGCTATCAACAGACAAATGCTTGATACTATGAAGAATATTTTGGGTGCCGTAGAGGCTAAGGGTGATGACGCAGCGGTGAGAGCCATTCTTGCGCTACTAGGCCAATTCTTGCCAGAGCTACGGTCGTCTGGCGGTAACTTGTCTAGCGAATTTAATTCTTGGAGTTAGTGCAGATGGAATACTTGAGAAGTGATATAAAACTGACTGAAACTGCCTACATGTACTTCAAGGGAGTGAGCACGGACGATTATAATACTGGATATGTGCAGAAGAACGGTGGCTCTAAATTGCTGCAGTACAAGGTGGACTTTCAATTTCCGCCTAAGATAACTAGCGATAACAAAAGTGGAGAGTGGGACGAGGGAGTCTCCAACCAATTTATATCAGAACCTCTTGCGACATATAAGGGTGCAAGATCTAGAACAATAAACATGAAATGGTGCTATATAGTAGACGGTGAAAAATGGACGACAAAAAGGATATCAACAATAGTTAAAGCTCTACGTGGTTACTATGCAAGAATAGATAAGAAATACTACAGCCCAATCGACACTCAACCATTAGAGGTCTTGCTAAGAATATATCGTCATATCGATTACAATTGGTTATCCTTCAGGCTTGATTCAGTCGATATAACACATTCAGAAAATATTATCATCCCAGAACAAGTAGATGGTACAAAGTATCCGTTCGTAGTGGCAGAGGATGAAGTTAATCCTTTTGGTGACGACGTGAGGCTTGAGGCATTTCCACTTAGAACTGATATAACAGTGACTTTAAAGCCCTTCTTGAATGGTAAAATAGCGACCGGTGAATCAAATACCGGTGAAGGGCCGATTCAACCGATAAGTAGAGGTTGGTTTTAATGATAAATAGATACAAATACACCGATAAAATAATCGTCGAAGGTAAGACAACGGTAGGACCATATGTCGAACCACCATTTGTGTCTGACCCTACGAATGAAGGAACTATAAAAATACCAGCTAGTAGAAGTGGACGACCCGATCTAATAGCCAATGATCTTTATGGTGACCCATCTTTATTTTGGGTATTAATGATATATAATAACGTCACTAAAGTGATGAATTGGCCTAAAAACGGAGAGGTTATAAAATACCCTCCAATTAACAGAGTTATGCGGGACTCATTCTAATGTCAGATAATCTAAGCATAGCTTGGAATAGATTTTTTAAACACCGAACGAAACAGCTATCTGAACGGTTTCCGGGGCATTATAGAGCTTTAGTGGTTGAAACTAATGACCCACTAAATATGTATAGAGTAAGATTTAAATGCCCGGAACTGCATGATTTCGATTTAAAGCCAGATGATTGCCCATGGGCTGTACCTTGCCCATCTCTAGGAGGCCGCAATACCGGAAGCTTCGATCACCCATGTATAGGTGATTGGGTTTGGGTGACCTTTGAAAAGCAACATCCTTATGGTCCGATTTACGTGGGATTTGCGGACCCTACTAGAAGGCAGATGTATACACTTTCACAAGTGAGCAGTCCGACACCACTGCCGCTAAATGAAGATGGAAGTCCATCAAAATCTCTGCCCAAGGATTACAAAGTAGAGTACCTGCCAAAGGATGGTAGGCCTATGCAGACAGGTAAAGCCGACAGGTACGGCAACCTAGAACTTAATAGCGCTGTCGGATTTTTCCCCTTAGAGCATGCAGGCGCACCACCAACACCAGACTATGATCCGATAGCTAAGAAGAATTTCGAAGCAGCACCTAAGCCTCTGGTTAATAACCCTGATAAAAAGTATATTCTTAAGGCTACCAAATATGGCAATATGCTGTTATTGGGTGACCAAGGATATTACTGGAAAAAAGAGGAAGAGAGTAATAAAAAATTTGGCGAGTTTACTGGTGATGCTACTAGCGATGCGGAATTCGAGCAGAAGCGTTGGTTTCAAATTCAAGCATTAGTGAATGAGGATAAACCTAGTACAGATACATCCGACACTGACCAAAGACGAATCATGCTTTTAACTCGTTATGGTCACAAATTCGAGATGAGAGATGTGGGCTACGCTCAAGAAGGTCCTTATAAAAACACAGCGAGAAAGGGAGAGCAGGGAGAAGGCGCATATCTCTCGAAAGAACAAAAGAGAGATCAGAGATATATTAAGATCCGTTCTAAGGCTGGAATGCTAATAGAGCTAAATGATTCTGGTTCAGATCCAAGCACTGATGTAAACATCCAACGTACATTACTTGATGATGTTAAGGAAGAGCAGAGACTTAATGCCGAATGGGAAGGTAGAGACTCAAGATTTATCCGTCTGGCCAGCGGACATGGCTTCAAGATAGCTCTCGATGACAGAGGAAGCGACAGCACTGATCCAGCGGCTAACGAAACCCCAAGAGGTAACGGGATCCTTCTAAAGGGCAGGAGAACACCTTCCTCGGGGACTCAAGAGGCGACAGGCGATCAAAGAGGATATTTTTTCGAGTTTAATGAAAATGATTTAGCCAATAATAGTACATGGGGATCTCCCATGGGTAATACGATAGAGCTAAATGACCGCTACCAATATATGATGCTTGCTAGCACTTTAGGCAAGCAATATAGCGCACCTTATAAAGGCTTATCTGATAATGAGTTTCTAGGTAAGCCGACGATGAGTGTGGATCCAGAAACTAGCAGTCATCATTTAAAGCTAGATCATCAGAACGAGTATATCAGATTTAAGACGAGATGCGGAAAAGGCAATGATCCGGATAATTCCGTTGGGGCGGTGTCCGGCGAGCACCAGGGTCTAGAGGCCAGAGACGGTCTTAATGGAGACGGACCATGGGTCGAATTGGTTGATAGCCAGAATAGAGGACTTTGGTTAAGTCGTAATAAGAGCTTATCTGTTCTGCGTGGACGTGAAGGCTCGAATATGCTTGTATGGTTGGATGATGCCAATAATAAGATAGTAGTATACAATAATAATTTTGGTGGCTCAATTGATTTATTTTGTGCTGGTTCAATAAATATAAAGAGTGGGTCGGATGTAAACATTGATGCCGGTGGTTCAATATCGATGAGAAGCTTTGGTCCGATTAAGATGCAAGGCTCATCGACGAAGTTGACTTTGCAAGGTAACCTGCAGACTAATGGTACTATTAGAGCTAACAAAATTATCTCATTGATTACGAGAGTCCCTTCCCCCGGTGGATTAGATGCTAATGTGGTAAATGCTCCTGTCTTACCTCCTGCTACATTTCCATCTGATAGAGGTAAGACCTATAACGGACCTTTTGAATCTGTCCCTGAAGACAATATCAAACACCCGAAACCAACATGATAATACGATTCCCTACAGCGTTCTATGATCCATTACTTCCGGATAAAAGCAGCGATGCCGGGGATGTGACCTTTACTATATCGACTCAAGATCCGCCTAGACCAAAGAATGCTTCTATAAAAGTACCTGATGGTATAGCTCCAAGGATTGATCGTGATCCGATAAGCAGAGTGCAGTTTGGGGACTTGGTATTCACGGTTACTGACTCTTCACAATCTGTGCTGATACAAGGTAATAATCAGTATTTCTTAGGCGATGTGCTGGAATTTACACCAGAATTAGCCTCAGAGCAGGTAGCGGCTGCACCTAATTCGCTGTTAGAAGTGCGCCATGATTTGTCTAGGATAGATTATAAAGCGATTGGGCTATCTGATGCAGAGATTTTACTACTGTCGAACGAATCTGCTAGTGCTCAAGAAGAAATCAGACTAGAATTGAATGCTAAACGGCTAGAGTATGAAAATAACAATATTGAAATATCTAATACTCAGAAATTGCTAAATGAGACTAACAAGACGCTATCTGCTATAAAGATTGTCTATGATAGATCACCTTCAGATGATATTTTAGCTATTATAACCAAACTAGAATTAAAAGCTAGTGATCTCGATATGAAGATTAAGCAGTTAGTCGCCAAATCGTCTGACATATCTGCAGAGACGAACGATCTTGTTAATAAGGCAAGAGGTATAGGAGTGGTGGTTATATGAGCATTTTCTACGGTTTTAACCCACCATTTGTAGGCGGCCAGCAGAAATATTTCTCCCGTCAAGAAGACGAAAGATTGATTAAAAACGACTTACTGCAGCTATTGCTCACTGTGCCAGGTGAGAGAGTAATGCGCCCCGATTTTGGTGTGAATCTTAGAAATGTCGTGTTTGAACAGCTCGATGATATTACTATCCAAATATTGAGAGAAGATATCATATCTGCGATTAAGAGATATGAGCCGAGAATAAACGTTTTAGGATTATCATTGCAACCGGCACCGGAGCGTAATGGTATGATAATCTCTTTGGCGTTTAATATGAAAAATGACCCTTCAATAGAATTAAATTTTAGTCAATTTATTAGGGCGGGAACAAATGGCTGAGACTCTATTCGATTTACCAATTGACCCTAATCAATTTGGTGTAGTTCTACCCGACAGTGATTTAAGAAATATAGATTTCTCGGCATTAGACTACGATACTGCTAGACGAGCTATGATTGAATATATCAGGACTTACTATCCTGATGATTTCAATGATTTTGTGGCAAGCAACGGGGTTATGATGATCCTAGACATCATAGCTTCTACAACTGCTAAACTGTCACTTCGAAGCGATATGCTGGCCAATGAATCGACTTTGCCAACTGCAAAGACAGAAAGAGCAGTTATAAATCATTTGGCCCTAATTAACCAAAGGGTCAAAAGACAAACTGCGGCGATTGTCGATATCGAATGTACTGTGGTTTCGCCTAATTTTACAGATATTAGGATACCTGCAGGTACTAAATTTCAGACACAAGGCCTTGATGGCAAAGCATTGTTTTATGAAATTTATAGAGCGCCAAATGATTGGACAAGCGATATAATCATTCCAGCTAACAAAAGAGGTGTGATCGCGTTAGGCGTAGAAGGTTCATTTTCAGGACCGGTTACTTTTATAAGTTCCGGTAGCAGAAACCAAATCTTTACCATCACTGAAGATAATATTCTTGAAGAGCCGATGTTCATCGATGTAATAGTCGATAATGCTACCGAGAGATGGCAAGCTATCTATGAACCTATTGAACGCTATGATTCGACTGCTAAGGTAGTTGAAGTTAATATAGTTGATAATGAAGCCTTATTCAGATTTGGCGATGGTATTACCGGTGCTATTCCAAAGAGTGGAAGTACGGTCAATATTTCGTATAGGGTAGGAGGAGGTAAGAGAGGAAGAATAGGTACAGGCATTATAGATGATGTGAGAAGCATAGTGCCCGATCCTCCGGCCAACACACCTACGGGAGTAAGATTTAGAAACATAGCCCCTAGCGTCGGCGGCATAAATAGTGAAACGATAGAAGAGGCAAAGACGAGGGCTCCGAAAGATTTTGCTATCCAGCGTAGCATAGTGACAGCAATCGATTATGCTCAAGCTGCTCAAAATTTTTCACATCCCTATTATGGCTCGGTTAGTAAAGCTTTAGCCACTGTAAGGACGAGCCTTAATGCTAATTTGGTCGAATTGTATGTTCTAGCTAGGGGAATAGATGACCAACCAGCTTTGCCAAGTGCTGGTTTAAAACAGGGCCTTCAGACATATATCTCGTCGTTAAATGTACTCACTGACCAAGTTGTAGTTCTTGATGGTAGTATAAAGGCAATTGATGTCGAGCTTATAGTGGTTATGGCCAGAAATGCCGATGCCACGGTGCTGAAGGAGAAGGTTGAGACAGCGCTTACTAATTTCTTCGATGTCGATAATTGGCAATTGGGTCAGGCTTTATACGTTAGCAATTTGATAGAATACATTAAATCCATCGATGGTATCGCATACGTAGATTTAGTAAAACCGTTGAATAATATCTTACCAACAGGTAAATTGGCCGAGCCTGGCACTGATGGCATCGGTATTAACGAGATTATAGGACTTGGATCTCGCAAGACAAGTTATTATTATGATAAGATAATAACTACATATAATAGGACCTAATATGGATGACAAGGACCGAGTTTTTGCCGATAAGGTTATAAATGTATGGAATATCGTTTATGATTTCAACGGCGAGAATATGTACGTATTTTCTGACTTTGAATCAGTGAAAAACGCAGTTATCGGTTCCATCTGGTCATATTGTACAGATAAAGATGATGACCCATCTATAGAGATGATTGTGGAATATGTCTCTGGAGTTCTAGAGTCTTCTGAGAACGTGCCATGTATTCCAATTACTGTGGATAATTTATCTATTATTATTTATAGATTTAGCATAGATAGCAGCCATATTATCCACAGAGTATTATCTAAGTGTTTTGGACAGGTAGATAGTGAATTGCAGGATGAGATTAAGCGTATTTTCAACGGTGAGTTGTCAAGCCACGCATAATGTTCTGATATAAGTGATTATAGGCTTCTGTTACTAGTACTGCAGTATCATAGACGTGGTTGGATATATAAATTTTCGGCGAAGATTGTTCGTCGTTTTCTTTTACGATGAGTGTGCATTCCATCATATGACGATATTTTTTATTAAATTCGTCTAATTTATTTATCAGATCATTTAAATCTTCGCCAAAAATGTTACGAGGATCGACTTCTTCGCTTTCTTTTGGCTCTTCATTAATCATGGTATAACCGATGCAAGAGATTTCAGATGATGATATTATTCAATTATTCAGATTATGTCAAGACGCTTATAAACATTATGGTACAGATTTGAATTTTCCTAAAGATACCGATCCTAAAAAGACATATCAATGGAGGTATCTTAAATCTATAGCAGCAAAGTTTCAGACTTGGAATCTTAATGATAAGGAGAAAGAAGATTTTATAAAAATAGCCGTTGAGCAGGCTAAAATAACAGGATATCTACATAAGGGTCTCTCCGTATTACATCAAAATAACCTATTAGATAGTTGTTACGAAAGACTCAATAAGTCTAGTAGGAACCAAGACCAAAATCTTAAGACTATTCTTAATAATCATCGATGGCTTCTTAGACAGGCCGGTTCGGCTGATATGAAGAATATATTACTAAAGACTCATGGGTCAATGAAAAACATAGTTTTGTGGTATCAATCAAACAGCATTTCAGCTTTGTACATAGCACTGTCTAAATTGTGCATGGCGACATATAGTCATCTTTCTCAAGCTGAACTACAGATGATGCCCACAAAATCGCAGTTGTTTCTTCTTCGTCAAGACTTTATGATTAATCCAAAAGCAAGACAGATATGTCAAGAGATTAATCAGATAAGCGTTAAAAATTGAGGTAAACCATGGATCTGTATCAACAGTATATTCACAAGTCCCGCTATGCCAGGTATATTGATTCATTACAAAGACGAGAACATTGGGACGAAACTGTAAACAGATACCTCGATTTCATGGAAGATCATCTAAGTAGCAACACCTCATATAAACTAGACCCAGGAGTAAGAGCAAGACTATACAAAGCAATTTATAATCTAGACGTAATGCCTAGCATGCGTGCTATGATGACTGCTGGACCAGCACTAAAGAAGGATAATACTGCTGGATATAATTGTTCCTATCTGCCAGTAGACGATCCAAAAGCCTTCGACGAAGCAATGTTCATCCTCCTGTGTGGTACTGGGGTAGGATTTAGCGTTGAAAGGCAGTTCATAGCAAAATTGCCAGATGTACCAGATCACCTTTACGACTCTGAGACAATTATCGATGTTAAAGATAGCCGCGAAGGCTGGGCAAAGGCATTCAGAACTCTAATAGCTATCTTATACTCTGGTGAAATACCAAAGTGGGACCTATCTAAAGTACGCCCCAAAGGTGCTAGATTGAAGACCTTTGGTGGTCGTGCTAGCGGTCCTGCACCACTAGATGAACTATTTAAGTTTACCATCAAGACATTCAAAGCAGCTCAAGGACGAAAGCTATCGTCCCTAGAATGCCATGATATCATGTGCAAAGTAGGCGATATTGTGGTAGTGGGTGGTGTGCGACGATCAGCTATGATCAGCTTGTCTAATCTTTCAGATGATAGGATGCGACATGCTAAGAGTGGAGCATGGTGGGAGGCTAACGTCCAAAGAGCTTTGGCAAACAACAGCGTTTGTTACACTGAAAAGCCCGATGTTGGGATGTTCATGAAAGAATGGCTTTCTTTGTATGAATCCAAGTCAGGCGAACGCGGAATCTTCAACCGTGAAGCCGCCAAAAAGCAGGCTAAGAAGAATGGAAGACGACAAGGCGACCATGAATTTGGCACTAACCCTTGTTCCGAAATTATCTTGCGTCCTTATCAATTCTGTAATCTTACCGAAGTCGTCATAAGATCCTCAGATACAGTACAGTCGATCCAAGATAAGATTGAATTGGCTACTATCTTGGGCACCTTCCAGTCGTCCTTGACACATTTTCCTTATTTAAGGAAGATATGGCAAAAGAATACCGAAGATGAGCGATTACTCGGTGTTAGTCTTACTGGTATTATGGATAATAAGCTATTCAATAATCCTAGAGATAACGCTCTAAAAACTAGACTCGATCAGTTGCGAGAAAAAGCGATCGAAGTAAATGCTATGTGGGCTGAGCAGTTGGGTATACCAGCTTCAGCAGCTATTACTTGTGTTAAACCATCTGGCACTGTTAGCCAATTGGTCGATTCTGCATCTGGTATTCATGCCAGACACGCTAAATACTATTATCGTCGCGTTAGAGGCGATAATCGTGATCCACTAACACAACATCTAAAAGATGCTGGTGTGCCTAACGAACCAGACGTAACTAAGCCAGATTCGATCACTGTCTTTACATTCCCGATGAAAGCTCCAACCGGTGCTATTGTTCGTGATGATATGGCAGCTGTTGATCATTTAGATCTATGGCTTCAATATCAGCGGCACTATTGCGAGCACAAGCCTAGTGTTACTATAAATGTCCAAGAGCATGAATGGGTCACTGTGGCCGATTGGGTATGGCGGTTCTTTGACGAGGTTAGCGGTGTATCATTCCTGCCTAGTGATGGTGGTACATATAAGCAAGCTCCATATGAAACTATCACCAAAGAAGAATATGAAGCAGCTTTGAAATCGATGCCTAAGAGCATCGATTGGAACCTTATCGAAGTTGACGATAATGTGGAAAGTGTAAAGAATTTGGCGTGTACTGCTAATGGTTGTGAATTGCCATAACCTAAATAAGCTGTAGCAAACACAAGACCACATGATTGAAAGAATTCAGTTTAAGCGGGGACGAATTCTAACGGTCATGTGGTCTTTGCATATTTAAGGCATATTGTGTCCGTATTATAAAAATTAAGGAGATAGCATATGTCCATGACAAAAGATGAAATTCAGGCTGTTATTGAGGAAAAATTGGCATTATCGCTCAAAAATCATGCTAACGTTATAGACGAAGCGGTGGATGAAATATCTGATATAGTAAACGAATTCGTCGAAAATGTATTTTGGATTCACATTTTATTCACAGTAGCCATATTTATATTGATCTTTTGTTTATATCTGTTCAATACCGGGTCTACTACGGACCACAAATCAGACCAAGTACAGAATGTAGGAAAATGATAGCTTATCTTACTGACAATAATTTCGTGTACCTTGGGAATATTACGGTACATGAAGAAGAAATAGTCGCCGAAAAACTAAGTGTATCTAAGAAAAGCAGATATATCGACCCATCTCAACGGCATTTGTGGGATGGGATATATAGATTTTATCACAGAGGTAAGAAGAGAATCCCAAGACCACTGCTTGGGATGCTAATCGAAATCGCTAAAGAGCATAAGCTCCCTTTGCAAATAGAAGACCAAAGAGAACCATCACAATACAAGCCAATTCCTCTGGATGATATAAAAGATGATTTTCTTCCTGGGATCACATTAGCTGAATACCAAGTCCAAGCTATTCGAAAAATGTGTGGAGCAGAAGTAGGAATTTGCGACTTACCGACAGGTGGTGGTAAAACAGAAGTTATCAGTGGAATTTGCAAAGCTATAAGTTGTCCTACTGTAATACTAGCTGATCAGACTATTGTGGTGCAGCAAATTAAAGATAGACTTGAGCTTAGAGATATATCTGAAGATATTGGTATATTCTATGCGGGTCAAAGACCAAATGGCCAAACTATAGTGGTTGGTAGTGTTGCTAGTCTATTGCCACCTAAACCTCCTGAGCCAGTAGACCCTAAAGATCCTAAGTATGACCAGAAGTATAAGATTTACCAAACTAAACTGAAAGCTTTTAAGACAAGGAAAAAGAATTCTAAAGATTTACAAGAGTATGTTAAAAATGCTGAAATGCTAATTGTCGACGAGTGTGATAAGGCATCATCTAATATTTATAAATATGTGTTTAGGCATTTATATAAAGGAAGAAGGAGGTATGGCTTTAGTGGTACGCCGTTAGATCCTGATAAGCCTGTTGAAGGCTTTATTATGCAGTCACATTTGGGGAGCATTATTCATAAAGAATCTCGTCAAAATCTAACCGCTCTTGGTAGGATTATCCCTTGCACCTATTATACTATTGGGTTTGGCTTAGATGGTAGCATTAAGGATAAGCGAGCTTATGATATTGCGATTGCTGACTTTATGGTTGGTAATGCGGAATTTCATAATTTGTTGGTAAAATTAGCTAAGAGTATGGTTTCACCAGAAGGAGTAATGGGTAAAGAGAGAGATGGTACCGTTTTGCTGGTTGAAAGAGAGGAGCTGGGAGAAAGACTTTTAAAGCTTTTAGGCGAAAATAATATAAAGGCTGAATTTATATATGGCCGAACCCCAAAACGTCGTCGAGATGAAGTGTTGCGTATGTTCGAGCAGCGCGATATTGACGTACTTATTGGTGGAAAGATAATTAATCGCGGATTAGATCTCAAGGGTGGTTGTGAAAATTTGATAGTAGCTACAGGAGGTAAGCTGCAATCAGAATTTTTCCAAAAGATAGGTCGAGCTTTACGCCATAATAAAAAAGGCAAAAGCAAGATCTACGATATATTTTTTAGATGTAATAGATATCTTTACACCCACTCCAAATTGAGATTAGCCACCATGATTAATGCTGGATATAAAACTTACGTAGTGTTTCCAGGTGGAAAAATAGATGGACAAGAATTTGTCAGAAGCAATTATCGAATCCCCAGCAAGTATACCTGAGAAAAAACGCAAATTATATTTTATAAATGAAGATGTAGAATGGTCTTTAACCCAATACTTATGGACAGGATGCACAGATGTGCTCCTAAGAAATAAGATAATGGGGAATGCCTCAGAGCTTATCAGACAGATAATTCGAAAGCAGGGATTGCACACGATTTATCCGGGTCAAGAAGAATCAGCATTTGGAGATTTATTACAGACAGCGTGGGTGCAGATAGAAAGAGTATTATATAAATATCGTTCAAGCCCTCACTGCAGAACATGCTTTAATCCCGATAGACCATCTGATTCAATCTTATACAACGCCGAAGCTAGAGAATACGGCATCAAGACATTCGAAGAAGTAATAGAGATGCATAGTGGCTACTGTCCACATTGCGGATCTGAATTAAAAGATGAGCCAATTGTAGAATCGAGCCAAGGCACGTATGGTGGATCTGAAACCATACTTTACAGAGGCAAATCAAAAGTCTTTAACATGTGGTCACAGATAGCCAGAACTGTTATTTTGGCTTTCATCAAGAAAGAGGGAAGAGATCGTAAAAACTCAAACTCTTATCAGAGCTTCCTCGGCAATCGTGCTAGACCTCATAGCGACGTGATCGATCGGTTCATGGCTGAAGCGAGAGAAATTTGCAAGTATCACGATGATTATTGCAAAGTGCTTGATTCCCTTGAATATCTAATTAACAATGATGATAGACCTCATGATGGCATCATTGGCAAATTGGTAACTCATTCTGGCATGTCTAGAATTACTGTTACCGGATTCATGAGATTCGTCAAGTTAAGAAGCTTTGAATTTACCGATTCACCGATTAATAAAAGTGGTAGTGAAAACGGCGGAGGCAATAGAGATGACGATGACGAAAGCGAAGATTGATGCAATTGCTGAGAAGATAGGACTAGATTGGGATAAAGTGGACTTTACTCATGCCGACTTAGAAGAAGGCATAAAAGTAGAAAGAGAACACTTAAAAGATCCTGAGACCGCTGTTATTAAATCAGATGAAGAAGCCGCCAAAGTAGCTTGGGCTCATTTAAAAGAGTCTCCAAAGTATTACCAAGAATTAAAGAAAATGGAGAAAAATCTTAAAGAACATAAGATCTTTAAGAAGATAGAAGAGCAAACAGTCACGATAGACGACTTTGATAATCTCATCCAAGAGTCTATGCCAGAATCAATTCGCAATCGACTCAGAAAAAGAATCAATCCATCTGATACGTTAGCAAAAAGACACCGAGACGTTAAATCCGGTCATACCAAGTTAGGTGGACCAACACTTGCAAAGAGAGTGCAACCAAAGCGCAAACCCATCAACCAGCAGAGCCATGGGTTAGCTAAACAAGCCCATAAACATAGCACAGATACTCAACGTCGGGATGCTGAAAATGTCTGAGATGGATGATGACCTCAAAAGTCTATTCGAGCAATTGGATGATGAAGACGAAGCTTTAGTACAACCGTCGCAAAGTCCTGTTATATTTAGCGAACCTGAGCCAGCATTAAAGCCTGTAGAAATAGTTAAAGTACCACTAGATAACGTTCCGCCTCCTCAAGCCGAAGTTCCTGCACCATCGCTCGATGTTAGCAAAAAGATGATGCAGTTGGAAGAAGTCACAGATAGCATTTTATCAGCATGCTCTGACGACAGAAGGCAAGCACAAGAAGCTATTGATTTAATAAAAGGTGAAATCTGTAAGAATTTAGAAAAAGATCAAAGGCCACCAGCTGCTTATGTTGAAGGATTAATAAAAGCGATTGAAGTAAAAGCAGGTATAAATCTTACTGCTGTGAAAATAATGGAGGCGAACGCCAAGATGTTAGCGGCCACTAAGGCTGGTGCGAGCATCAATGTTAACAATGCCAATACTCTTTCTAATGTTTCATTGACTGAATTGCTAAGTCAACCGATATCTCCAATGGATGAATATTGATGGGATTCACCACCGAGCAGATTGATATCATAAAAAGATGTCAACAGTCTTGCAATTTCTTTTTGCGTAACTTCGGAAAGATTAAACATCCATCTGCTGGGATATTGCCATTTTATCCATTTTCATACCAAAGAAATGCTATCAAATGCTTTAGAGAGAATAGACTTAATATTTTCAGAAAGTGCATGGCAGAAGGATCAATGGTATGGACTCCGAAAGGACCTGTACCTATTGAGCAGATAAAGCCTGGTGATTTGGTCTATAGCTATGATGAGACATCTAATTCGATTAGAATTAACAAAGTCATAAACTCTTGGAGTTCAGGGTATAAACAGACTTACGAAGTACGGACTAAAACCGGCCACAGGTCTTATGCGACCGAGGACCATCCATACAAGACAGACTATGGATGGGTAGAGTCCGTTAAATTAACCACTAACGATAGATTGGTCGAGATCCATGATCCTGTTAGATATGGTCAAGCGAATCCCCATGAAGCTGTACTTCTTGGTTACCTGTTAACATATGGTAGCTATAGCAGAGACAACAGATCAGATTTCCATTTCACTAATACGTGTTGGAAGTATTTGCTTGACTTTCAAAAGCACTTTGAAAAGAGATTTAATGAACGATTGGCTATAAGATTGCATAATAAGGTTGGCCAGAATAAAAGTAAGAAGACAAGCTATAGGATTACATCACACTCCATAGAAGCCAAGCTTTGGTTAAGAGAATTAGGAATCAGTGGAGACAAAGCAGCTAATAAGAAAATACCTGAGTGCGTATTTTCATGGGATAATAAATATATAGCATTATTGCTTAATAGAATATATGCAGGAGATGGTTGGTATAGCGGCTCTCATTGCGATGAAGTTGGTATAAGATCAGAATCAGTATTAATGCTGAATCAGATAAAACAATTGCTAACAAGGTTTCAAATAGATAGCAAATTTTATCCAGCTACAAAAAAAGGAATAGCAAAACTACGGATCTATGGTACAGATAATTTTAAGAGATTCGTAGAGAAAATAGGCATATTTGGAAAAAAGCAGAGATATAGTCCTATAACACCTGGATTCTTCAACCAAAGAGACAAGGGTGCCATCAAGTCAATAAAGACGGATTTATATAGAAATGTTTACGATTTGGAAGTAGAAAATGACCATAATTTCATAGTAGATGGCGTAGTCGTTCATAATTGTCGCCAAGCCGGGGCATCTAAGGTAGCCGGTGCCTTCGCTTTGTGGTTCGGAATGTTTTACCCTAACAAGAAGATCCTAATCGTATCAAGAAAGAATGATGATGCGATGGGATTTTTAAGAGAGAATATCGTATTCCCATTCAATCAGCTTCCAGATTGGATGAAGCAGATTTACGAGCCTCAAAAGATAAACGAACACGAAATAGTCTTCCCAAATAATTCTCATATCCAATCCTTAACGTCTCATCCAGACGTTTTGAGATCGCATGCATCATCTTTAAACATCCTGGACGAAGTCGCATTTATCCCTCAAATGGATGCGATGTGGGCTTCGGGTTGGCCAACGCTACAGCACGGTGGATCGGTTATAGCAATCTCAACGACCAACGGTGTTGGTGGATGGTACTGGTCTACTATGACTCAGGCTGAAGCAGGTTTGAATAGCTTCAATCCGATAGTCATCAATTGGTGGGACATGGACTGGGCAATTGAATACCAAGATGCTCTCACTAAAAAGATGAAGCGAATAGCACCTAGAGATGGAATTAGAGAGTGCAGAACCAAAGCAGAAATAGAAAGATATGGACCGTATTGGTCACCATGGTTAGAAGAACAATGGCAAGCCTTACAAGCCGAAGGCGAAGGATGGAAATTCGAACAAGAAATATTAGCACGATTTGTGGGATCGGGTAATACGATTCTAGACAAGGGCGTGATAGCTCATATAACCACGACTGTTCGTGAGCCCACGATGAAAGTCAGGGAGAGCCAGGTATATGTTCATCCTGTTAGCGGAGAGAACATAGACCTGAACTTCACATTTGAGGACGAGAATCAAGGATTTTGGATTTATCGGCAGCCGGTCTTGGCTAAGCCAGCTAAGATGAGAGGCAATTCGGTTGTCGAACATGGTAGTTCGGCCCACGCTTATGTGATGGGTGTCGATATTTCAACGGGTAAAGGTCGAGATTATTGTGCGATCGAAGTCTTTGATGTCGATACAAGAGAGCAAGTAGCTGAGTTCATGGCTAGAGTATTGCCTAGAGAATTAGCTATGTATGCTGATATGATAGGCCGTTATTATAATAGCGCCATGATGGTAGTTGAAAGAAATAACGGTGGAGATATTATCATAGATGAGCTTAGGTATACTTACATGTATCCTAGGTTATGGCGTAAAAAGGAGATCAACGATAAGCCTGTGCCGATGTCGGCTAGACGACGCAAGTCTAGACCTTTAAAGGTTGGCACGTATGGTTTTATGACTACGTCGTCATCTAAGCCTTCTATCAATAAACTGCTCGTCGATTTTATTAGAGATACAGAGGATGGATGGCTTATTTATAGTAGCCGACTTTTAAATCAATTCCAAACATATGTTCGTAAGAGAGATAGAGCAGGTAAGGACACAAATAAAACAGAGGCAGAAGAAGGAGCAAACAATTTTGATGACTTGGTAATGGCAACTGGATTGGCATTTGTAGGCGCAAATGATGCTATAGTGATAGATTCTAGTAATTTGTTACCAACCGGTAGCAATACGGAATTTAAATCTACCACTGGCCCAACCATCATGACTGATATGACGAAGATAGAGGTACAACAAGATATCAGTAGTAGAGGTGGGCCTTCTTTGTTAATGCCAATGGCATTGGCCCCTGACGATGTTCCAGAAGTTGTGGCCCAGAGAGTTCTTGATTCTTATACTTTGCAGTTGGGCGGTATCCCTATAAGTCAAGGAAGACCTTTGGTCACGCCATCTAAATACTTTTACGAGAAGAAGTAAAAAGTATCTTGAAATTTTATCATCTTTTTATATAGACATATATTTGCTCGTTATCTTAGGTACTTCTCTAGAACGAAGTGAACATCTGACCAAAATATAAAACTGGACGGATAAATTTTTGATAACCTCGTAGCTATAAGGCAGGTAAAAAACTTATGCGAGTACCAAACGATGGCAGCGACCTATCGAAACTTAATAAAAAACTTATTGAAGACAAATTCAGAGCAACAAACGGCTAATATATTAGTCACTAAACATAAGCTCGATATCAAAAAAGCAAAAGATCTTATAAACCGTTATAAAACTAAAGCTGTAGCTACCGTTCATAAAGCAGAGATCCACAATCTAATAATAATCAGCGATACTCATTGTGGCTGCAAATTAGCTGTTTGCCCAAGAGATGGTGTAAGACTAGATGATGGCGGCAGATACATGCCATCAGAATTCCAACTGAAATTGCTAGAAAGATGGGACTACTTTTGGAACGAATTCGTCCCTGAAGCCACACGTGACGAACCATATGCGGTTATTCATAATGGCGACGCTATTGATGGAGTACACCATAACTCCGTCACCCAGATAAGCAACAATTTGACTGATCAGAAGCGTATAGCTTATGAGCTATTAAAACCTATTGTCGACAAATGTGAAGGGCGCTATTATCACATTAGAGGGACGGAGGCTCACGTAGGTAAGTCTGCTCAGGAGGAAGAAGATCTAGCAGCTTCTTTAGGTGCGATACCTAATCCGCAAGGGCAACATGCAAGATACGACATTCGTTATTTGTTGGCCGATAAGCTAGTACATGCTTTGCATCATATTGGCAGCACCGGATCACAGGCTTATGAAGCTACAGCAGTTCATAAAGAGTTAACAGAGAGCTATCTTGAGGCTTGTAGATGGGGGCAACAGCCTCCAGATATTATAGTGAGATCTCATCGCCACAGAAATATTGAGATCACAATGCCGACCATGAAAAATGGGTCTGATGGTGAAACAAGTTCTGCTAGAGCAGTTGTTACTCCATGTTGGCAAGGTAAGACTCCATTTGCGTGGAAAATACCTGGTGCTAGGCTTTCAACGCCTCAATTCGGAGGTATACTAATAAGATATTCACATAATGAATTGTTTATTAGATCCAAAGTCTGGACAGTCGAACCATCTGAGATAGTTAGAGGTTAGAATGGAACCTATAACATATGACGAGCTTATAGCTGAGATTAATAGGCTCGATAATACAAGTACTACAATAGCTAAAGCCCATACACTTAAAGAATTTGCTGAATTATGGGATAAAAAAGAAACTGCTGTAAGAAAGATGCTAAGAGAAGCTGACAAGCTTGGAATACTGCGTCAATGCAAGAAAAAGATTAAATGCATTGATGGTCGTGATTATACTGCTCCAGCATACTATTTTGAAATTAAGATCAAAGAAGCTAGGAAGAGAAAAAAGAGTAAATAGCTAGTGTATCCAAGATATTATCGGAGATTAAAAGATGGTTGTTAGCAGTCCAGTTCATTGTGAAAAGGCATTTTTGAAATTACAAGAAGAGATATTGGAGTTCTTACATCTATATCCTTCTCCCTTAGCCAAGATGCTGGTCGATCGTTATAACAAGTTGGCAGAGGAAGAAGCTAATGCTAAGTTGACGGTAGAAGAGACTGAAGAAGATCCTAAAGTTGAAAAATTAAGCTAGTTAAAATAGTCTGCTATATAATCATAATATGAAATATGGGGGACGCGATTCTTGGTAAAGCCCAAGAACTGTGTCCCCCATTCTTTTTATAATAGGCATCTTGCCTTCATCATAGACTCAATGGACATAGAAAGGTAAATATAGAATAGTTATGTACCTATAAATTGAGAGTAATAGAAATGCCCAGCAATTGGCTTGTCTTTGATAGAATAAGAGCGCTCACCAAACAGCATAAAATATTCCAAGCTGAGCGAGTGTACCAAAATGAAGCCCAAATAGATAAGTTAACGTCTGGCGGCGACTTTCTAGATTATAATCAAGCCGGAGCAGTTTTAGATCAGACGAATCTGCAAATCAATCGCTTAGAACGATATAAAGATTATGAGCAGATGGATCAAATGGGAGAGATATCATTAGCTCTTGATTTATATGCTGACGAGGCATCGTTGGTAGATTCTGAGCTAAAGCATACAATTCGCATCAAGGCTAAAAATAGAAGAATTAAGAAAGAGCTAGAAGACTTATTTTTTAATATGCTGCGATGGGATAATTTATGCCGCCCAGCTATTAGATATCTGTGCAAATATGGCGATATGCCATTCGAGATAGTATTAGATCATGATCGGACTAGTGTTAGCTCACTACGATTTATGAATGTCTACAATTTTACTAGATTAGAAACCAGACATGGTGATCTAGTAGGCTTCTTCTTTTTAGACGCTATGAGGCCCAATCCTCAATTTTTGCATCCTTGGCAAGTGATGCATATGAGGTTAACTAGTTTCGAAAATATCTACCATCCTTATGGAAGATCATTACTGGATGGCGGTAGAAAAGCATTTAAACAATTAAGGCTCATGGAAGACGCTGCCTTAATATACCGTATTACTAGGGCACCTGAGAGACGTAAATTCACGATTCCGGTAGGGCAGATTCCTCCGAAGGAAGTACCAGAATATATGCAGATGATTGCCCGTAATTTCAAACGCCAACGATTTTATAATCCTACTAGTGGTCAATTTGACGAGCGTTATTCGCCACTGATCCAAGAGGACGATTTCTTCTTACCTAGACGCCCAGACGGTTCCGGCCCAGATGTTGATGTTCTGCCAGGAGCCGAAAATCTAGACCAAATAGCGGATATTGAGTACTTCAAGAAAAAGATGATAGCTCCTATGAAGATACCGTTCGCAAGAGTCGGTATCGGAGAAGGAGCCGGTGAAGCAAGTGAAAAATCTCTATCTCAAATGTCTACTGAATTTGCTAAAGCTGTTCAATGGATTCAGAGAGAGGTATCGACCTGTTTAACAAAGGTGGCAATTGTGCACTTGGCATTGCGTGGTTATAGTACCGATGACCTAAAGAATTTTAGCCTATCATTAACTGCGACTAGCGCTATGGAAGAGCTATATCGCATAGAGACATGGCAGACTAGAGTTAGTGTGATGGGAGACCTTAAGGATCTGGGATGGTTTCCGAAAGAGTGGATTGTAACTCATTTCACTGATTTATCTCCTGATGAGATCGAAGAGATCAAGCAGTTGTCTACCGAGGAAGAGGAGGGAGCAGGAGGGTCTGCTGGTGGTCTTGGAGGCGGTTTAGGGGATCTAGGCGGTGGTTTAGGTGATCTAGGCGGCGATTTGGGCGGTGCTCCTGAGGGTGGTGAGGCTGGAGGTGAGGCTTTAGGAGATCTATTTGGGGGCGGTGGTGAAGCTCCTGCTGGAGAGGCCGGAGGAGGATTACCTCCTATGGAAAACTTGTCCGGTTATGATATTGAAGCAGAACGCCGCTTGATTATGGAAGCTAAGAAGCTTGAACGTAGTAAAAAGGTGATGGAGATATTGGAGAATTGGCAGCGTAAGAAGGAGGATATTAATTCCTGCTTCGATAATTATCTGGCTAGCAATGAGTTGGACGGTTTGACGAGAGCTAGCAAGGAGAGTATTACTATCAGCGAAGGTGTCGTTGAAATAGACGAAACTGACGAATATATATTTAAGAGTAATATTCCGATTTCTGAGAGATTAACTGTTATTAAAGAGAATATTGAATTATTATCCACTGCTGAAGTGGCAGCTGTAACTAGTGAAGATACGGAAATTACCGAAAGGGATCTTCCGAGATACTAATCAATAATTACTACAAAGTATAATATTAGTCGGCAAAATTAGTAATAGCATAATCCTCAGTGCAAGAGAGAGCACGAAGAGGCATCTGTTCTCTGGAGTTAAAGATGAACAATAAAGTGATTAGAATTGACAGTCGTAAGTTTTTGAGCCAGATCAATGAGTCTGCTCAGTCCAAAGTGAAATTGTTTGAAGAGCGCGTTCAATTGATGGGACGTAAGCTCAATAAAGAGTGGAAGCTAGCAGCTTTGCATAATAACACTCTTTATATTGAAGACGTCAATTCACATGAATATTTCGTCGCCGACCATCACAAGACAAACGGCAAAGTAGTTATCTCTAATTTAAAGCAATTAGAGATAGTAGAAGGCGAAAAGAAAGAAATGTTCGCCGAGTCTTGCCTCAAACTGGTTAATGCTATCGAAGCTAATGACCAACGAGCCATGAGTTCGGCATTCTCCAGGATGAAATCCCAGAGATTTTCTTCAAGAGTCGTACCATTGTCAGGTAACGTGGTAGGTCGAGATGGCGAAGTTCGCCAAATCCGAATTGCCTCTGACATGGTGCAGGCTGAAGATCTGAAAAAACGAATCGTCGACCTAGTAGTAGAGAGCATGAGCAATAGAATTGTCGTCGAAGATGATAATTCTATCACGGGCTACTTTGATGATGGTAATAAATTCAAGATGCCATTGACCAAGTGGGGCACACGTAAACTAGTAGCACGCAAGATGCGATCTGCTGCTGAAAACGCTTATTGGTCAGAAGGCTTCCAGAAGCGTGTTGGCGAATTAGCTCGATTGGTAGCTGAAGAGAAAATCGAAGAAGCTGTTAGCTTCATCCGACCATTCTTACAAGATATGGAAGAATTTACTCTTCTAAACAAGAGCCAAGTCCAGACATTGGTAGAGAATGCTTTGGCAGCTAAAGCTATTTTCAACCAACAGCTTTGCGATGACGTCGCAACGTTGTTCTATCGCACCAATATCAAGCTTAATCGACCAACGATCATCAAGGAATGGAGAAACATCGGTCGTAAAATAGCAAATTCGACATTGGTAGAAAACGTCGAAGTCTTGGCTGGAAGCAAGGATTTCGAAAGTGCCTATGAGAAATTCTTGAAGATGGTATTTGAAAATATCTCTAATAGAGATATTACTGCCGGTGCCTTGGCTACCACATTGGAAGTTCTTAAGGATAAGACACCAAAAATCAAAGAATCCTACGATCTATCCAATAAGCTCAATGGCTTAATCACAAGATTGAAGAGCCCGAACTTTGATGACGCTGCTATTTATGAAGCAGAAGACCTAATAGCGACTATTCAAGAAGAATTGTCCGCTACCGATAACCTTTCGCAGTTCGATGCGATTCCTGGTGACGATGACGTCCCAGATGCGATGGATCTAGGATCTTCTGTTGGTGGCGGTGAGAGCAAGACTCCTGTTATTAACATCAATGCTCCATTGATTCAGATCGGTGGTACAAGCGGTGCTGAAGAAGAACCTGCATTAGACACCGTTTCCGATCTAGACGAGCCAATGAGTGACATGCCAGAATTGGATGATTTGGGTGCTGACTTGGGTGCACCTGCTCCAGCTGCCCCTGCTGCTCCTCAAGCTCCTGCGGCTCCGGCTCCAGCAAGTCCACAAGCTGGCGGTGGTCTTCCACCTTTGCCATCTATGGAGAGCAGACGAAAAGGTAAGAGTATCGCAGAGTCTCGTCCAGTTCATTATGAAATGAATGACGTCGAAGAGTATGAAGACGATGACATGCCTGTTGATGAGGAAGTCGTTGATGAAAGCTCTGATCCTTACTTCTATGCTGGTGAAGTTATCGATTCGAGATCGATGACTGAATACGGAGCACCAGTTATCGCAGATAGCGCTGATGTTGCTCAGGCTGTGCAGTTGATGCACAAAGTTGCTGAGAACAAAGGATTGACTGGGGACGCTCTTTACGAGAATATTGAGAACATAGCCAAGGCTTCTATTGAGGCATTGAAGATTCGAGTTCCTTCTGGAAAGATGAATCAAGCAATAGATCAATTGGTTAGTATGTTCGAAGAAGAAGGCAAGATGCCCGATTTTATCAAGGATAAAATCGAAGATAGCGAAGAATCTGAGGACGAAGGCGAAGAAAAGAGCGAAAAGCCATGGGAAGATGAAGAAGAAGGAATGGCTGAAGCTCAGTACAAATCGCCACGTTTTAAGAAGCGCGGTCTGAAGAGATCCAGTCTGAGCATGGAATCGATTAAATGGCTTGAATCGCAAGACGATGCCAAATTAGGTACCATGCAGGGCGTGAATTTCATTTTCGACCATGGCGGACCTTCATCGAATCTTGAGCCAGTAATTCTAAGCGAAGATGGCTCAGTCGAGATTCCAATCCCTAGCAAGCTAAAAACTAGTGCATTTGCTGCAGCTAAGATGGCTAAGGGTGATGGAAGCCTTTTTGAGCAATGGCTAAAATCGAATCTAGTTCAGCTTTCTCCGATCAATGAAGAAGAAAGCGATGGCTTGGATGAAGTAATTGCTACTATCAAACGATCTGGAGACGATATCAAGATCGAAGTGAACGATGAAGATGTTGAGATCGCTGGATCAGAGATAGATGAACTTGCTGACGAATTGGAAGACGTCGATGAGGAAATGGAAGACGTTGAAGATGTAATGCAAGATCTCGATGTTGTCGACGCTGAAGAAAGCGAAGAAGAAGAGGGTGAAGAGTCTGAAGGCGAAATGCCAGACTTCGAATCGGAAGAAGAATCAGAAGAAGAGGAAGAATCCGAAGAAGAGTCGGAGGAAGAAGAGGAAGGTGAGGAAGAGGAAGAAGGCGAAGAAGAAGAGGGTGAAGAGACCGTTGAATTTAACGCTCCTACCACCGCTCCACCACCAGTAAAGAAGCCTACTCCTACCAAACCAGCACCAAGCACTGAGCCTAAAGATCCTCTACGAAGAGGCAAACCAGGCCCAGCTGGTGCGCCTTTGGCACGTAAGCCAGAAGGAATGGTAGAAGATGATGATTTAACTTCTCCAAAGCATTCAGGTTATACCAAGCATGTTCATGATAACAAGCGAGATATGCCTGATGTAAAAATGACAAAGAAATCTGACGACAAGTTGGAAGGCTTTAAAGATCTGAAAGACTATGATGGTACGGGTGACAAGGACGTAGCTGCTAATAACATCAAAGAGAGCAAGAAGCGCCGATAGTCTTATTAAATAATATGACCATCGTGGGGGGCAGAGTCGAATAGATTCTGTCCCCCAATTATATATGACTATCAAAGATACAATTAGGGAGAATAATAATGAATAGCAGAAGAGCACGCAGCAGCCGTTATATCATGGAAGATAACTCTAATATGCGAAGATTGGTATTAGATCGCAAAACAATCGCTGAAACCGGTATTATACCGGTTGGTCAACGCTTTCTGACTGATACCTTCCCTTTCGAAGTAGTAGATACCAAAAAGACAATTAAGGAAGGTCGAAACGGCGAGGAAGTACCAGTTTTAAGGATAACTGGTATGATCCAAAAAGGCGATAGCGAAAACGCTAACGGCAGAATTTACCCGACACGGGAAGTGCTAATGCCAGCCGTTCAGAGCATTCAAGAAGATCTTGCTTCAAGAGCAGTTCTCGGTGAATTTGACCATCCAAGTGATGCGAAAATCCATCTAGACCGAGTAAGCCATTTAATGACCAAAGTATGGATGGATGGGCGAAAGGTTTACGGTGAAGCTGAGATCCTCCATAAGTTACCTTTGGGTGCTTGCCTTAGAGGACTATTTGAGCACAAGGTGCGTGTAGGGATTTCTTCTCGTGGTGTTGGCGATATGGAAATCGTTGAGCATAACAATAAGGATATGTATCAGGTTCTTCCTGGTTTCACTTTTGTTACTTGGGACGTTGTTGCTGAACCTTCGGTGAATGGCGCTGTTTTAAACATCCAAGAAGGTCTGCAAAGACGTCTGATGCCCATCAAAAAGTCACGTAACGCTTTCAGCCCTGAGGCTTATCAAAATCTACTAGTTAAAGAGATAAATAACTATTTCGGTTTGAAATAATAATTGGTCGATGGTTTCTACTCAAAAATAATAATGTAAATTTCTTTGCAGAGGTAATTATGGATAAGATTGAACAACTTTTGGTTAAAGCCGGATGTAACCCTGAATTAGTAGCTGGTATCACTTCAGCAATGGAGCGTTACAAGCAAGGAATTAAGGAATCCTATCAAAAAGAGTTCGATGCCAAGTTGAATTCTGCAAAGAAAATTTGCGTCGAAGAAACAGAAGCTTACAAGCGAGAACTCGCTAAACGCTTGCAAATCTTCTGCGAAACGAAGAGCGCTGTGATCGAGAGCCAATTAGCAAGGCAAACGGCCCTTAGTGAATCCAAAGCGCAGACCAAACTCAAGCAAGTTTATGCTGTCCTAGAAGGAATCGAGTTGAATGGTCCTGCAAACGGTGTAACTACAGCCGCTATCGAAAAGGCCAAACGGCAGATCCAGCAATTAAGTGAAGAACGTAATCGGGCAGTTGAAAAGGCTAATCGCCAAACTGCGATAGCTGAAAAGGCATTGAAGGCTAACCGAACATTGGTTACCGAAAATGCCAAGCTAAAGAAGGTTCTCACTGAAAGTGGTCCAGCTCCAGTTGCTAAGCGAACTGAAGAAGTTCGTCAACCAGCTAGACCAGCAACGTCTCGTGCAACTCTATCCGAGAGCCAGGTTAAGCCAGCTCCTAAGGCAATGCCAAAAGGAAATGGTAGAGAGTTTGGTGTGATCGATGTCGCACGAAACATGTCTGCAGATCTGTAATTTCAAGTAACGTTTGGGAACAAATAAGAGGTAAACATGTTAAAGACTCGTAATCAGAAGATGCAACGAGCCAATCTGACTGAGAGCAGAGGCTCGATGCGCGCAATGACCGGTGAGGTCGATGTGCATAAGGCAACGGTTCTAACCGAAGCCAAGAAGAACGAATTGGTACAGAAGTGGGCACCAGTTTTGGCCAAATGCCCAGAAGTAACCCAGCGCAAGATGGGCCTAATGGCCAACATCTTGGAAAACCAGTTCAAGGCCTGGAATCCTGCTGGCCGATCTTTGATATTCGAAGATCAGACCACCACTGCGAACATCGCAGACTTCACCCGATTTGCTCTGCCTTTGATCCGCAAATCGTATCCAAAGTTGATCGCTGACAACTTGGTCGGCGTTCAGCCAATGAGCCAGCCAGCAAGCTTGATCTTCTACATCCGCTATCGTTACGCTCTAACCAAGGGCCAGACAGTAGCAGGTACCCAGATCATGCGTCAAAACACCGCTCAGTCTTACGCAAGACAGAACGGTTGGGCTTTGGATCCTTACTACTCTTCGCAAGAAGTTCGTGGTGAAGACGCTACCATCGGTGGTGGTGACACTGTTGTTTCGGCAACTTTGGCTCATCGTCCTGTTTTGGCTGGTACGGTTGTTGTCGAAGTTTTTGCTTCGGAAGCAGACGCAAGTCCAAACTGCGATGACGCAACACCATGCTTGCGAGTTACTTTCGATTCGTCCGGTGACCCAGACGTCGTTTTGGTTGGTGACTGCACTGAATTCACCAGCACTTTGGAAGTGGACACAACCACTCCAGGCGCTACTGCTTTCAATCACACCACCGGTGCTGTTCAGGTTACTTTGTCTGCTGGTTCTTTCCCAGCTGGCGCTGTTGCACGAGTTAACTACGAGTACGACCTCGAAGCTAACCCATTCCAGCCAGAAGTCACCTTGAGCATCGATAGCGACTCGGTAGCTGCTATCACCCGTAAGCTCAAGACCAGCTGGTCCTTGGAAGCTGCACAGGACTTGAAGGCTGTTCACAACATCGACGCTGAAAGCACCTTGACCGACTTGATGGCTGATGAAATGGTCGCTGAAATCGACCGTGAAATCATCAACGACTTGATCATCTCGGCTGCTATCCGCGCTACCCACAACTTCGCAACTGCTGCTGGTGCATCGGTTAACTTCACTGACCGCAACATCGCTTTGATGTACAAGGTCTTGGAAACCGCCAACATCATCCACCGAACCACTCTCCGTGGTCCAGCTAACTGGATGGTTATGAGCGCCGACATCGCTTCGAAGTTCGAGCAGTTGAACGACTTCCGCGCTAGCGATGCGATGAGCACCGAAGGCGTTGACGTTGGTATCATGAACATTGGTACCATCCAAGGCAAGTTGAAGATCTACAAAGATCCTCTCTTCCCGAACTGCAAGATCCTCTTGGGCTTCAAGGGTTCGAGCATTTTGGATGCTGGTTACTTCTACGCACCATACATCCCATTGCTCTCGACCCCAACCGTTCTCGATCCAAACAGCTACACGCCAAGCAAGGGCATCATGACCCGATACGGCAAGAAGCTGATCGAAGATGGCGGTCTCTACTACGCAACGATCAACGTAAGCAACCTGTAATAAGTTGCTTTAAGATCGATTTAATAGAGAAGCCGGTCAGCAATGACCGGCTTTTTTTATGTATTTTATATTGACAAAATATGGGATAAAATATATAGAGTTAAGATATGGATAAAGTGGGCGATAGATTTACTAATAGGCAAAAGCAAGAAGTTACTGCACCCCATCTTTTAATTTATTTTTTAGATGGGGATAGTTATGTTCCGTATCGGACTTAACGGTCTCTTGATCACCACCTGATTATGTCAACCGTGTGATGTATTTTGGGGGGATCACAAATGGTGCACGGATGAATTCACCACGATCAGTGACAAGTTTTTTGGTCATCTCCGGAGGCAATCTGACACCCAACAGGACTTTTTTGCTATTATCAGTATTCTTGTTATAGGTGCCGCCCGGCGAGAATTGAAGAGCGATTCTTGGGTTATGGCTCAGATAAACGAAATGATAAGGAGGTCCCCACTCGTCGAAATCATTAGCCTCTTCGTCCTCAGCGCATTTGGACAAAGACGGGTCCAATCCGTGTTTCTCGATTTGCGGTAGGTTGGCCAGATCAGTACCATGGTACAACATCTCGCCGCCAGCGGCAATATCCGATAGGTTCATTTGACTACCACCTCTTTGTGGATCAACTTCTTGTAACCGTTCAAGCTTTGTATCGCCATCCATACCATGGTATTTTTTTCTTTACCCATACAAGGCAATAAACTAATTGATACAATGGTAATAAACTGATAAAATTGGCCGATGTTATGTTTAATATGCGTAGCTTTGCTAATTTCCAAAAATTACGTAATTCTGAGCATGCTCAATTAGAAATAAGGCAGATCGCTATTAAATGCTTGAGTAAGTTCGCAACATAGAAGGTAAGCCCTTCGAGCATACTTTAGCAGCCTGGGGACTATAAAAATATAATATGAAGGGGACTTAATTATGCCAATGGGTGTCGGATTATGGCACAATCCAAGAACAGATAAAGCTTTCTCTCTTGGCTATGACACGCATGAGAGATGGATTAAAAGCGACGAAAATGCGGTAGCTCTTGGTCTATCTAAGTCAGCAATGGATGTTATCGCCACCAAATCGCCTAAGAAATATGTATAAAGTGTGGTAGTATATGAGACTTTGTTCTATTATTCTTGAAACTGTTGCGGATCAGATTGAGAAAATTGCCTCTAGGGATAAAGTTCCGGCAGCCGTTGTGCCGGTGATGGCTAAGCAAGTTAGTGATAAATATTGGAAATGGGTGGTTCGTTCTTGGTCTAATAATATTATTCGTTTACCTGATGACGCTAATAAAGTCCATAATATTCTACAACAGTTTAAAACGTTGTCTTATAGATTGAGTCCTCAGCAAAGAGATATTAATGTTTATCGTTCTCTTGATGATATTAAACAGGTTGTTGATCCGATTATTGGTGTGACTGCTTCGAAGAAGTCTCATGATATTAATCTTCCAGGTGTTACAGTAGTGGATGTTAAAGGTCCGTATACTACTATTTCTATTACTGATCCTTCTTCGCTTGCTAAGTTGGGACGCGGTACTAGTTGGTGTACTAGGGAGGACCATCCTGATTGTAGTGCAGAAAATTACATCCGTCGTTTTGGTAAAGTTTTTATGGTTTTGCAGAGTGGTAGGCCGGTGTTACAATATGATCCGCAATATATCGAGATTAAGGATATTGATAATATGTCTATCTCTTCTCGGGCAGTCTTTTCGGCGGAGGTAGAAGATAGACCTAAACTATTATCTCTTGTTATTCCACCGGATTTGGAAAGGATAGCTGCTGAACAAGATTGGGGAAAGGCTGCTCAAGTTGGTTTTAATTATGCTTATCAAGTGTTAAATAGTAGGTGGCCAGAGGCTGAATCTTATATATTAAAGGCTGCACAGAGTGGTCAAGGTATACAACACGGAGAAAGTGTGCCTATTGCTTATGCTGTTCATTTGATCGGCGGTAGGTGGAAGGAGGTTGAGCGTTTTCTAATGAAAGACCCTAAAGAAGCCGCCATGTACGCTTCGCAAATACTAAAGGATATCGAAGGTATTAATAGGTGGCCAGAGGCTGAGCCTTATATCATCAAGCATCCTGACGCTATCTTGCATTATGCTAGATTGGTTATTGAGGGTAGGTGGCCTGAGGCTGAACCTTATTTATTGAAATATTGCAAAGACGAATTAGAATTAAACAAACAGATGCAGGATGAATGGGCTCGGTCAGGTGGTCGTTCAGGAAGTAATCGATTTGTGTCAAAATGGGGACAATCTGCTATTCATATAGCTCAAGAGTATGCTAGAGATTTTATCGATGAGCCGACAGAGTTGGCCATACACATCCTGGGAGATCGGTGGCCTGAACTTGAACCTTATGTTACGGATATGTCGAATCTATTCGAGAAGTAAACCATAGCACAGCCCCGGAATTGCCTAAAGTGATAAAAATCGAGAAAATATAATAGAAAAATTTTTAGAGGATCCTTGGGATTATGATCCTAATACCATTTATGATACAGATCTACCATATTAAGTAAGACTTTACGTTCGTTAATAATCCTAAATTCATCACTATTGGAAAAATGAAAATGGCTGAAGATTACAGAATTGATTTCTACGTCATACCCGATGTCACTTGGGATCAAACAATGGAGGCGGCTAAAAGATTTTGTTCTGTACGTTACTTAGGTAAACAATCACAATTTAATTTGCCAGGACCGTTTGTAAAATCAATGCAAAGTCGTGGTCCGAAGCCTAAAGATATGAGGCAACAGCCATTTGGCTATGATGGATTATACTTGCTTAGAAGAGAAAATGAAAAGCCATCGTATGAAGATTATATGGAAAAAGCCGAACAATTTATGCTGCTAAGAGGCCTTCGTCTGTCCAAAGCACAACTATCTAAGGATTATCAGGAATTAATGGAGAAACCTGATTTTCTTGATTTGTTATTGTATCAAACAAACGGTCGTAAATGTTCATGGATGGCAGCCATTGATGCTTATAGTGTGGCTGATATTGGAATGTTGCTATCAGCTATTTGTACTGATTTGGGTGTGGGACCAGTCGGCTATACAGATGAGTCTAAGATAGCTTATTCTATGGCCTGGCATTATGATAATTCTACATTCAAGGGCGATTTTGATCAGTATATGGAGCAAGCTAAAGAATCTGGCCTCGTAGGCGATGAAGAATTGGATGAACTATACTTTGGCGATGCAGCCGAAAAATTTAAATCGCAATATGAGCAGATCGATCAATTTTTGAGTGGCGATTTTGATGACGACGACGACGATTATGGTGACGATTATGGCGATGACTGGGAAGATATCGAGGAGTCAAGAATAACGCCGAGCGACATAGCTCGTTTAATAACTGAAGACCCAGACATTTCAGAAGAAGATGACTTGAAAAAATAATTTAAATATCAATTGCGATAAATGCTTAACTTAGCATTTATCATGGTAATGTAGATTCCGTTTTTAACGATAATATTGTTATAAGCGGAATCTTCTATCCTCTCTAAATGATGATCTTCAGGACATTTAAACCTGGACCAGACATCTCGTCTTATAGTAAGATGTGCATTATGATATGTTAAGTGGCCTTTTGAACTAATAGGAAATACAGGCCCAACTGTGTCGATATAATCGGGATAAAAGGAAAAATCAAAAGGCAATTTAAACACAGAAAGATCAGGAGCTTGTTGCCTGTAATAATCGTGTACAGCTGCCTTGACGCCGGGAGAATTAAATACATCTACTAAAATCTGATTACGCAAGGGATGAACCAGATCATCACCATCTATAAAAGATATAAGCTCAGTGCTTAGATTAGCAGCCGCGATATTTCTATTTTGAGCCGCGTTTTTGCGTTCATTAGTGCTGCTGACTATTAACCTGAATGGCCAATCTTGCTTAGTTAAATGAGATGGTAAATTGGCAATGCTGCTGCAGGACACGCTAACTTGTTCTGGTAACAAAGTAGAAGCAGCTATAGATTCCAGCAAATGTCTAATAGCTTCTATATGACCTGAGTAGCAAGGTATTGCGATTCCTAAAGACATAAATTTATTCGACACTTATAATAGAAGGATCGAAAATGACTACTTCAACGTCTGGATATCGGTCCATATCGACTCTAACACCAATATAGCCCATACTTCTAAGATTATCGGTAAAATTGACAGACCATTCTTCTTCATTTTCAATCCAAGCTGCTGAACCGCCTGCCATGTCGCTCGCTTTTTTAGCATCACCTATATATTCAATCTTATTATATCCATCAGAGCATAAGACCTTTGCATACTTGCCATCGGGGATGGTTAGCCTATGAACATATTCGCCCCATCTTTTGGCGTATTCGGGATATGCTGTAAGATAAAACCCAGTACCGAACCATCCTGAGTCTCGTTCGTTCATTCGCAATTCGCCCTCTAACTTAGGGCTATTGGAACCGTGGTATAGCGTAATTCCATCAGATTCTTGAATAGTTTTAAACAATGCATCTAATTTTTGAACATAATCTTTCATCTGTAATCCTTTTAACGTATTTTTGGGTACCTAAGACTGAATGATTCAAAGTTATTAAAAGGGATCAAATTATGAAATTATACAATATTACAATTACTGAAGCTGTAAAAAGAAGCTGTCCAGTAGCTACTTATGATATAGATGTGAATTTGAAGAATCGGCAAGAAGCGATTGAGAAATATCACTATGGACCGGCTAATCCAGATAAGCCTGGTTCATATTGGAAGGATGCTGCTGAAAGATGGAGCATCGATGAAGCAACTGCTAAAACGATGCAGTGCGCCAATTGTGCAGCATTTGATGTAAGTGATAAAATGTGGAAATGCATGGAAGCAGGTATCCAGGGAGAAGAAAAGAATGCTGATGCGATGGCCACGATTCATAAGGCTGATCTAGGATATTGTAACTTTTTACATTTTAAATGCGCTGGTTCAAGATCCTGTACAGCTTGGGTAACTGGGGGATCTTTAGATGATAAGGATCTATCTAAATAATGTATTTTAATAAGAGAGGTGAATGATGGACTCTCTTATAAAAGAATGGAAAGATAGATTAGCAAATCTGAATACTGATCTATCTAATACTGACCAAGATGCTATTCGTCTTGAATTGCGAAAGATCACTCTGACTCAGTGTATACAAGAACTTGAGCAGAATATAGAATATCGAAAAGGCAGAATAAGTGAAGCCTTGACCCTATTTAACGAAATTATAGATTCTTTGCAACAGGCAGAGAGAGATAAATTGGAATATAAAATCCGATTTCTAAAAAGCTCGATTATAAAGATGTTTGGTTAAAGCTTAGGAGATTTGAGCATGGTTATTGGTCGTAAGATGAATATCAATGATAACTACGTATTCTTGAATAGGCTGCATCAAGACTGCAGCCATAATCAATATATTCGAGAATTGACCATCAATGCTATTCAGGGCATTATGCGTACTGAAGAACAGCAAGGAGAGGTAATTTGGGACGTAGACTGGTTATTTTACGAAGAAGGAGCACCTAAAAAACTGTGTATCTACGATACCGGTGACGGTATCCCACCAGAAAATATGGAGAGCTTTTTAAATCAGCTATCCTCAGGTATCCAAAGCAGAGAGGTAGACGGTGATACCAACTACGGAGTAGGAGCAAAAATTGCTGCTCTTCCACGTAACCAAGCAGGACTTATGTATCAGTCATGGGTCCAGGGCAATCCGATTGGTCACTCAATCACATTGGGTCTAGATGATGATAATAGTTATGGCTTATTGCCGATCGATGGAAATTATCATTTGAAGATAAGCATTCAACAGGCACCAGATGCTATTAGAGTAGCCGGTCGAGGTACTAAGGTTACTTTGTATGGTAACGATGAGCAAGAAGACACAATGATTCCAAATGGCAGGGGCGGTGCCAAGTGGCTTTCTAAATATCTAAATTCTAAGATTTTCAGTATGCCACCGGGGGTTAAACTGAGATGCCGAGAGTGGATTGATGGGCATCCGCCAAGAGAGCGAGGACACCACAGCAGTCCTAACTTTCTAAGACTTATTTCTGGTATGCATCATTATCTAGAATCTCATAAAGATGCTTCTGGGGAATTACGTCTGATTAAGGGCGTAGTGGAAGATGGGACGCAAATTCCGGCTACTGCTTATTGGTGGGTGTTAAGCGAAGATGCACCCAAATCGAGTAATAATTATATCCAGAATGTTGGTCACGTTGGTCTGCTATTTGATAATAATAGTATCACCGAGATTTATGAACCACGATACCAACATTTTGCATTGCTGAGATTCGGTGTTATTCATAATCACAAGAGAGTAGTGATTTACATTAAACCAGATCCGATTCCAGGATTATCTGCTACGATTGGCCGTGACAGGCTAAAGTACAAATCATACGATATGCCATGGGATATTTGGGAGCAGGAATTCGCCGAAAATCTCCCTGAAGAGATACGTCGGCTTCATAAAGAAGATGACAATAATAACGATATTAAAGACAAACTCAGGCATTATCATGACTTTCTCAATAGCATGCCTACCTATGCTAAATTAAATAATCAATTGCTGAGGGAGAGTTTAGTAGAAGTGCGTGTGGAAGGAGATAGGGTGGAAGGTGATATAGTTCATGACCCCGATAAGCCTGGTAATGAATTTAAGAAGAAAAGGAAGAAGAAATGGGGTCTCAATCGAATTCTGGAAAAGGTCGATCAAAGTGAAATCGAGACTGATAGACTGTTGGTAACCGAAGATGATATCCCACAAGTTAAATGGTATTCGATCAAGGAATTCCCTCAATACTCGGTAAGCGCCATTGAGGACGACGATGGCTCTTTAAGCTTTAATGATAGAATGGCTCAGTATTTGCCAGGGCCTAATCTAGTAAGAGCCAATTTCGATTTTAGAGGTTTTAGACATTTTCTGAATATCCTAACTCATGGTAATCCAAGACCAGCCGAAGTAGAGATTATCACTCAGATGGTGATGGAAGCATTTCAGATCGCTATGATTGAGTGCATTCTTGGCGTTAAATCTCTTGCTAAGAGCGCTAACACCTGGCCTAAAGAAGACTTGGATAAAGCATTAAGCCCAGAAGCTCTGACATCGGCAGTGATGCAGAGGTATCACGTTCACCAGGTCTTAAAGCGCAATGTCAATCATAGACTTGGCAAAGCTCATATTGGCGTATGATCTAGTGGATAAAAGGGCAGCAGCTAGCTGCCCATTTTCTTACAACTCGTAAAAGATACAGTATCACTAATTATAAGGATACTACGAGTGGAAAATAACGCTAATAAGAAAAGAGCCATCTTTAATATAATTATTCTGATCATTTCATTCTTGATTGGCTATATATTACTTTATGTAAATGATAATAGTCGACCGATGGACGACAGATTAAAAAAGGTAGAACAAGATATAGATGAGTTATACCTTAGATATGACTCTTTGAAAAACGATCAAAAGTCATGATACTTACCATTAATGTCTTTGATTCTGGTGAGTTTAGGATTTACGAATCCCATGCTAATTAGAAAAGACTCTATGTATGCCTTCTTTAGAATAAAAGCAGTTTCATAAGAGAAAAAGAACATCTTGTGGTTAATTTGATACTTGTATTTTTCAATAATATCGACTAGACATTGCCTGCCACGAAGATGTTCTAATGTCGCAAGTCCAACGTTTGGTTGGTGCGTTGAAATCTTCGATTTTAAAGAACTGTACCAATCTCTGGTTACTATAATGATGAAATCATAATCTGCACAATCAGTGCTCGTCGTATAGATGTCTGAATCGCTGTGAGGTATGCTCCTGTGTGTGACTGAGTGTTTGTCGTTGCTTATAGACCAATCACCTTTCCATTCTTTAATGCTTTTAGTAATATCTAAATTATAGGCAATAAGCTGTGCTACTAATTTAGTGGTGCTGGATTCTAGTCCGACTATTAAATAGGAACTCACTGATATCCTCTGTTTTTATGGTTTAAATGAGGTAACGTATGTCCAAACCGCTAGCTAATATCTTAAGACCATCCACCTTGAATGACATAATTGGTCAGACACATCTAATTGGTCCTACCGGTCCGATTAGAAAAATGGCCGATAAAGGTTCATTAATAAGTACTATCTTGTGGGGACCACCAGGTACAGGCAAGACGACATTAGTACAATCCTTAGCAAATGATACTCGGTCATTTTTTATTAAATTAAACGCCACGGAGTCCACTGTTAAGGATCTTCGTAAAGTCATTGCCGACGCCGCAGCTAGACAGCCGGTAAAAACGGTACTATTTGTAGATGAGTTGCATCGATGGAATAAAAGCCAACAAGACGTTGTACTTCCAGTGGTAGAAGATGGGACAGTCATATTATTTGGGGCGACAACCGAAAACCCGAAATTCGCTATTAATTCGACCATCCTATCAAGGTGTGTGGTCTTCGAAACCAAACCGTTAAACACTTCGGAAATGGCCCAGTTGCTTATCAAAGTAAAATCACATTATAAATCTTTAGATATAAAAGTTAATATTAGTCCGGAAGCGGCCAAATTGCTCATTAACAGGAGTAGTGGAGACGCTAGAAAGGCTTTGACGGCTTTACAGACCTGCATAGAAGTACTATCTGAGGGACATGTTGATGTTGAACATGTGGAAGTAGCCATACCAGATAAACATTTGGTGTTTGATGCCCATGGGCAAGATCATTTTGATTTAGCACACTGTTACCAGGAATCTATTCAACATTCTGATGTGAATAGTGCTATATATTGGTTAGCAAAATGGTTATCATCTGGTGAGGATCCGGCTTACATAAGTCGTAGAATGATGATTACTGCATTTGAAGATTGTGCCGATAATCCCACTGCGTCTTTATTGGCGGTAGCTGCGTGCCATGCTACTGAAAGAACTGGTATGCCTGAGTGTATGATTCCGCTATCGCTGGCCACTATCGAAATGGCTCGATCAAAGAGAGATAAGACAGCTTATGAGGCTATTAAAATGGCCATGCAGGATGTGCAGAATGGCGTTACTGTCCATGTCCCGGACAATATGAGAGCTGGTACCAGCGGTAGTGTTTATGTCGCTCCAAGGAAGTATGTCGATTAATAAGATAGCTATTATACCATGAAGGGAGAATATCTGCCCAAATATAATAAAAATTATTTCTTTGGGAGATTCGATAATGGTATGGCACGCCAATTTTAACATAGCTTATAAAAATAATACCAATAAAGCAGTAGAAGTAGTACACGACGAATATGGATTTCGTGTAGTGTATGGATCTTTATCTGATTGGTATTCGGCAGTAAGATTGCCAAAGTTTGCATCGATGATGGATACTTTAGGCATCACAGTTTCTCCTGCATTGCCAGAAGATGTTGCCAGTTACGTTTTTAGATTCAGCGCGATAACAACGAATGGCAGTGTCAACGTTTTGGGCGGCAATGATATATTGGCCGAGCAGGTAATCACTAATAATCTTGATAGTGTCGTAGCCGAATTGAATCAGGATGAGTATTTCGTGCAGTTTATGTCAGATGGCTCATGGCTCGATTTAGCATTAGAAACATTAAATAGCCAATATTCACAAGTCACTGACTTAGTCCCTAATTTGTATAAGTTTTGGGATGACACTACTACCTATGGTAACTCAGAGTATACTTATAGGGGTATTAACGATGGTGGCGATGACATGTATGATGGTGCAAACTATTTGAATACTAATTTAACCAATTTATTTGCATCTGTCAAAGATGGTGCTGTTGATGGCGACGACGAATTGATGGCTAATTGTATTCCTTATACTCATACACAAGCTATTAATGAAGATGATAATGTTGAATATACTAATCCGCCAATGGATGGCTCGATTCAGCCTGGCACCAATTATTTCGGACCAGGATCAAGATACTTTACAAATATGTATCCTGGTTTGTTCGTCATGGCAGCAGATATGATCGATATCACAGAGTTCTCAATAACCGGAAATATAGGCGCTGATGGATCTGGCTCCAATGCTAATGTGATTAGTCCGATAAGTGGTAAAAACTGGACATTATTTTTTAAGACTTCACATGATGAAAGTAATGATGATCCGACTATAAATCAATTAATATTGGTGCCGGGTACATCAAGTGGGTTGACCCAAGAGATAGATAATGGCGTATCTTACGATGACCATGCGGTTTTTGGACTTGGCGGACGCAGCAGGATATTGTACGCTTTGGTTGCTACCGCTCCGGAGGCAGGACCTCTTGAAGTGTCCGATGCAGTCGCTATTGCCACCAAGCTGCTAGATCTAATACCTGGTTCTTAATTCGATTCTGGTGTAGAATGATTGCTGAAGATTTACGAGATTGGTTCGGGAAAGGCCCAGAAGGCAGTGCTTCTGGCGGTGGATGGGATAGATATAGTACCACCGGTAAAAAGTTAGGCAAGTGCGGTGACCGTAAGCCTGGTGAAGGTAAGCCTAAATGCTTAAGCAAAAAAGCAGCCGCACGGCTAAGAGCCAAAGGTGGAGCTAAAGAAGTAGGCAAAGCCGTTAGGCGCAAGAAGAGGAAAGACCCCAACCCAGAACGCAAGGGAGAGCCTAAGCACGTGAATACAGAATCATTATTAAATCAATACGTTATATTCATAGAGCACCTCTTACAAGAGAAAAATGAGCCCACTAATAAAAAATTGTGGGCAAGTGCTAAGGCTGCAGCCAGCAGGAAGTATAAGATCAAAAATTCGGCTTACAAAAGCGGTTATGCTGTTCAATGGTATAACAAACGTGGCGGTGGGTGGAGAACAGTTAGCGAAAACATCCAAGACAAAGTAGAAGTCAAGATGTTTAGATCTCCGGCTACGATAGCTATTATTTTTCCTTCTGGTTTAAGACATCTTTATACTGTTCCTGAACATCATCTTGATAGCTATTATGAGATTTTTCGCAGAAAATTAGGCAGCAACCCAGAAAAATTGGAAGAACTGCTAAAAAGCAAAAAGATCCCAGTAGATAAGGTGAACATTAGAGAAAGTAGGGTCAGCCGAGGTCATTTACTAAATGAAATCGCTGGTTCATTTGATGCCGACTTTCCTAATGCTAAGGCTTTGCCGCTAAGAAAGAAAATGCCCGAGAACGTTCCTCAAATGCATGCAGATGAGAGAGACGATGTGGCAAAGGATAAGAAAGATCGGAAAGATAGCGATGATTCTGAAGGTGAGGCGAATTACGCTCCTAAAGAAATCTTAATTTATAGTGGTTCTGATGAAATTTATGATGCGTCCGATAATCAGATAATTCAAAAGCTAAGCATGTCTTCAAATGATTATGAGTATGTCGAAGAAATAGCTGAGGAATTAAAAGAAATATTCGGACATGCCTATAAATTAATAAGGCATACGGACGGATCGCTATATTTTGTAAAGAATAGTAAGATGTCCAGATTTTAGTACATCCAAATTCCCATTGGCTCACCAAGTTCATTAGCCTTTTGGATGATCTCTTCTTTCATCTTCTCGCCCTCTACGACTAGCTCGGAGCCATCGTAGTTAAGCGAGCCACCGTCTGGGGTTGGGAGGCCGTTGATCTTTCTTCGAGCGCTTCCGAGGGCTATCCTGGCCTCAGCGAGCATCATATCGTACGCTAGTTGGCGTGCTTGTGGACTTCGGAAATGGGTAACGACAGGGATGTATAAGACAACGACGGGGAATGCACCCTTTGGAGTAGGGTACAATCTTATTAATTGATCTTTGGCGGAAAGGCTATCGCCTTGGGCCGTAGAACTTCCCTCATTAATAACTTCCCAGTGGCCCTCAGTGCCTAAGATCTTTTGCGAAAACTTCCTATAAGCGGCTAATAAATGGTAATCAGTGAGTATGTTCTGGATACCAGAGATATTACCAATATTAGCGGCTATGGATGGTTTGATGCCTAAAGACTTCCTTAATTCTTTGAACGTGTCTTTAGATTCTTCATAAGAACCGCCTAACAGGTCTATATAGTCTGTGAATTTACTAGTATGGTCAGGATCCTGGCTTAGTATATGTGCCAATTCATGTTTGATATTATTTTCGACGTTTTGCGGATCTAGAAAATTATTACTTACGAATATTTCTTTAGTATCGACGTCTGCAAACGCCTGAATATTCTTGAATGGCAATATTGAGATTTTCATACTTAAACCATATATTGATACTTGCGGGGCACCTATTGTATATTTATTCGGCACGCCTACTAGGTTTCTTTGATATAATTTATTTCATCTTGATTCAGACATCGATATATTATTCCGGCTGACTCTGCTTGCCTTGAGGCATATACTCTTTTATCGACAGGCTTTAGAACACTAGTCACCTCTACCCATTCTGGAGCTTCTTTTAGCAAGACGAAATCAATATAATATTTCTTCTTTTTGCCTGTTAGAGAATCATAGTATGGTACGAAGACTTCTCTGTATATAAATGATACATTCTGGGACTCTAGATATTTAGCATACTTTTCGTGTTTAGGAGATTTATATCTCATAAAATTATTTACTATATTAACAAAATATAAAGTAGAGGTGATATATGGATATTATTAATAAGATTAAAAGTTGCTGTGATTACAGATCCTTGACTCAACTATCAGAGGATCTTGAACAAGTAGGCGTTACCATTCAGCCTTTGGCTAGCGGCAAGCATATATTGTGCCGCATTTATGACGGTAAGCCGATCGCCGATGAGATCATAGAGGATTTCATCTACCTTGAAAAGCAGTCTTTGCTAGAAGATATTACCGCTTTGCAAAGAGATATAATAGTCGATTTCGTCGAACGTAATACTACTGAAAATAGGCTTGCCACCGACAAAAAAGATTACCATGTTAATTATAATCTATATGGCAAAGCATTTGGTGTGTGATGAAGTATAATATTGATATTCCTAGAGGCAGAGGCATGGTCGCACAGACCATATCCAAGCAGACTCTGCAAGGATCTAGTGAAGAATTGGCTAACATTATCTTACATGCCATTGTAGTGAGATTGGCTTATAAAGATGATCATACTGAAGAGTTTTATCCTAAACTTATTCAGCAGTTGTATGAGATCGATATACCACAAGACAGGCTCGATGCTTTAACCACGAACATCGAAGTTGGACCTAAAATCCAACAATTCATAGATTGGCTAACGGGATCTAGAATATCTGATATCGAAGATTTTTTGGCTAATTTTCCTCTAGCTTCTAAAACTCAATATGGTATAGTTAAAATCGGTGATGGAATAGATGTAGGCAATGGTGTTATTAGTGTAACGACCGGTGAAGGTTGGGAAACTGTCGTTACAAGCACTAACTATACCATCGCACATAATCCAACAGCGGTAATAGCAAAAGCCGCTGTTGAAATTACACTGCCTGACACCGATTTAGTGGGTTATAGAGCCGTGATTAAGAATAGCACGGCTGACCAAGAAGTCACTATCATAGGCAATATCGACGATAACATCGATCCGACGCTAGCCGCACGGGAAGCCGTTACTTTAATCTTCGATGGAACATATTGGAACATTGTATGAGCTATTTATTTAATGGTAATGTTAATGTCCTTAACGAAGTCGAAGTTAAAAACGACACAGGTAATCCACTACCAGTTACCGTAGCAAATACCGATCCAATACAGGTAGAAGTTTCAAACACTGGCCCAATAACTACTAATTTCACAGCTACCGCCACGGATGCATTCGGTAGACTAAGAGTTAGTACACCATTTACGCTTTTTGATAGCCAACATCGTTATACTCAAAACGACAAATGGAGCAGCTCCACAAGTGGTGGAGGATCTGTTACTTTTGATGCCAACGCTAGCTTAGTCAATATGAACGTCGGCACTGCTTCTGGCGATCAAGTTATAAGAGAGACTAAAAGGGTCATGGCTTATCAGCCTGGTAAGTCGTTATTGATATATAACACCTTTCAAATGGCTGCCGCTAAGACTAACCTAAGGCAGAGAGTAGGGTATTTTGGAGCTTCTAATGGTATTTATTTTCAAGTCGACGATAGCACTGCCAGCTTTGTCTTGAGAAGCTCATCAAGTGGATCATTGGACGAAGAAATAGTTGTTAAAGATTCGTGGAATGTCGATCGTTTGGATGGTACCGGGCCTAGTGGCTATAATATATCCACTTTTACAAAATCGATCATATTCTTCATCGATATCGAGTGGCTAGGGGTCGGAGATGTAAGATGTGGCTTCATTCTAAACGGTGAATATGTCTTATGTCATGTATTTAGACATACACCAGCTAGCTTGACTCCCATCGACGGGACTTATATGACTACTGCTTGCTTACCTGTGCGACTTGAGATCACTAATAAAGGCATAACATCATCAGCTAGCACACTTAAAAATATCTGTAATTCAGTATTATCTGAAGCCGGATATGATTTATATTCAAGATCATTTCATGTTAACTTAGGTACGGCTGAAAAGAATCTTACAGATGCCGGTACTGACTATCCAGTATTATCGATAAAGTTGAATTCATCTTATCTAGACTCGATAATAATCCTAAAAAGTATCAGTCTTGTGTTGGTTAGCAATGCAGTGATGTTATATAAAATATTACTTAATCCTACATTGACTGGACCAAATTGGGTTAACCATGAGTGCCTGTCTGTAGATTATGATATCACCGCTTCGGCTGTAAGTGGTGGAAGCGCAATAATCTCAGGATACATAGATAAGGCTGGTGGCATCCAGTTAGGTTCTACCTCTGATTTCAATTTTCAATTAGGTAGAACTATAGCTGGTGTTAGTGATATCATTACATTGGTGGCTACGCCTAATAATAACAATAGTGATGTTTTAGCAGATATGGCTTGGTATAAGATAGTATGATACAAATAATCACTACGGATAAGATCCTCAGTAATGGTATAAGCCATGAGGTATTAATTGATGGGAAGGTGAAAGCCTATTTAATATTAGAAAAAGATAAAAATGAGCTACACATGCACATATCAGGCATGATTCCAATAGCTGATGTCAAAAAGATTCTAGACCATATCGATAGATTGAAAGAGCATGAGACTATCATTAATAGCGGAAGAAGATCTTAAGTCCTTGCTCAATAGGTATCAGCGAGATACATACAACAATCTAGAAAAAATTCTTGATGGAATAGGCGTCCCGGACGATCGTAAGGCAAGCATCTTTAACGAGATGCGAAGGGCCGTTCTTGAAAGCGATTTGACCGAGGATCAGCGATATTGGCAAAGATTAGCTCAGCAGCTAGGCGTAACTGATATTGGACCTGGAAGTCCATTTAGAAGAAGCCTAACCAAGGCTTTGGAAGTCGTTAAAAGAGAAAAAATCGAAGATTCTGAAGAAGATCGAGAGGAGACTAAACCAGAAGATGAAGCAAGCTATGGCGGAGGGATACTATCTGGCCTTAAATCCGCTATGACCTTATACTTACAGGCTTATGCCAGACAGCATGGTTTAAGCATGCCAGGAGGAGAGAATAATACTTCTAAAAATATAAAAGTCCTGGAAATATTCTTTTCAGAATTGATCAAATTCGTCAAATAATGGATAGCAAGTCAATGGAAGATAAAAGAAATAAACCGCAGATTCCACCTTTTGAGATCGACTCAAGAATCGATATCAAAATACATCCAGAACTAGCCAATGCGGTGGCATCACTAATATTAAGCACGGATACAAAGAATCCGGCAATATTAGCGTTAGCTCATCAGATCAAAAACAGGACCATCGGTTCTATGGATCTTAGCGCACCAAAAGATCATAATAACGACTAGTACCAGGCGCGCCAAGTTCTAAATGATTTGAAAGACCGGCTTGGCCGTTGAGCTTGCCAATTCTAAGCACTATACGACTTGGGTCTATCTTGATCTTTTGCATCAGATACACCTTATCTCCATCATGTATCTCACCGGTTAAAAGATTATCGGCTCCTAACTTAAAGACGATCTTATAATCGTGATTTGGGATAGTAGTGCCGATTCCAAGAGATTCTGAAGCATGATTGGTGCATCCGAACGTTGTCGAGTATCTGAAATTAAGCTTAAGGAATCCACCGGGCCACAATATTGCAGCGCCAGGACCCCAAGTAGCACCTTTATCATCTCCGGTGTTTACCTTAAGGCTTATTTCTTCAAAATAAGGTAAAGTAGTCTCTATATAAGACGCCTCATTAGCCTTAGCCGTAATAGACATGTTATTATTAGGCTGGCTAATATTGATACCATGTCCTGCTGTTTGCCAGTTTATAGACGCGAAATTGTTAGTGTTATTGAGTCCTGGCAACTTAAGACCATAGCGATCTACCACTGTTTTGATGGGAGAGGCAATTGTTACCTTTGGTGAACCGGCAAATAGAAGACCAACAGCGTTCATATCCTCATCGAAAATTATGCTGCCGCTATCACCGCCGCTGCTCATGTTGGTGCATACGATACAATCTTCAAATCTTGCATTACCAAAATCATAGGCTACCGAAAATGATGCCTTGACTCCCATGACGGTACCTTGGGTACGACCGGTAGTCCTTCCAAATTTTTGAACCTTCATGCCAACGGAGATATCCTTGAATCCTTTAATGGGTCGATTTATCTCAGGATAGTTAAAATCGATCAGATTTTCTTTAATAACAGATGGGTGGATCTTGGCTATTGCAGAATCGTGCTTATTTCCGCTACTTTGTAGATGTGTTACATCTTTTAGGTTAGCAAAGTATGGGAGATTGCTGACCGGTTCTTTCCACCCTGAAAATTCCATGTCTCCAAAACTATCCGATCTTGCAGGCTGTAGTATTATATCGCCGATCTTAGCTCTATTTTCGTCGGCTATTACATGGTTATTGCTTAAAACGACATAGTCATTATCTTTATCTATAAATATTCCACCTAGGGTACCGGCTGTCACATTAGGATGGCCTATGCTATAACCTGGTTTTATCGGTCTGATTCTGTTTCTAAATGCTTGTTTGGTTATATATCCTACTTCTATAACGTCGGTCGGTATTCCATCTATTGTTTCTGGTATAAAATCATTCGCTGAATACTTAGATATAACATTGTCTTTATCGAGTTTTTGCTGTACAAATACTAATATTGCCGGTACTTTGGTGTCAACGCCATTGACCCACTTATGGCCAATACCGATTCCTTCGATATTGTGTTTATTTTGTAAATGCTCTGCACAAGATTGTTTAACTACTTCACATGTTGATAAATCCATATTTAGCTCCTTATTTGTATGTTTGCTATATATCGATAAATATACGGTATGGAGATTGATATGTCATCGATATTAAATGACGGTTCTGCGTCGTACCTACCAAACAATCCTGCAGATGGCCAGCTTTACACAGATGGCTACAATATCAAATGGCGCTATCATGCTGATGGCGATTATTGGGAGAAGCTTGGATATGTAGAAGATATTTCAGCAGCGACTACTTCAGCCAATGGACTATTTAGTTATTTGGACAAAAAGCTCTTAGATCTAACTCCAGAAATATCTGGTGGTTTTGGTCTAATAGTCGATACAAAAAAGCAGTTGAGTAAAGCTAGTAACCCAGATGGTTATCTTAAGGGCGATATAACTCTAGTAAGCGATAGTCTCGATATATTATGCGTTAGTGAGAGCGGAGGAGAAGAAACCCTGAGATGTCTGCCAGATGGCTTCGCTGTTTGTCGAGCACCCGAAGAAGGTGCTGACCAATTGCCTGGTCTTTTGTTTAAATTATCCGACAGATTTATTAACTCTATCTATATGAATCGTCCCGGACCAGACGGTAAAAAGGGACGAACGGGACTCAAAGGAGAAAAGGGTAAGGACGGATACGGTAACGGACCTGTTGGGGATAAAGGTAAACCAGGTCTAGATTCTAACTTTATATGTGAGCTAACCGGTATCGAATTTGAGGATACTGATGAGTTTACTGATTCGGCAGCAGTATCCATTCGAATAGCTGAGGACAATGGTTGTAAGATGACTTTGACGAAGGCATTTTTGAATCTGCCTTCCAGAGTCACTGCTACTAAGCTTAAACTAGGCCTATCGCAAAGACTTCCTATATCTATAGCTTATGATGACGATGATACTCCTATAGACAAATTCAGGATCGTCACCCAGTCTGGAAGTGGTATATCTAATGACGGACTGGCTAATTTTTATATGATTAGATTGTCCAAATATATCACCAATAACTCAGGGCAATCGTCCTATAATTTTAATGCCAATATAAATCTTAAGGACTTCATTACAGATATTGCAGAAGAATATGAAGCTAAGTTGGCAGAGATAGACGAGATTTATTTGCAACAGGCCAAGGAATATATTGAGTCTTTGGATGCTTCAGCAAGAGAGATCTTATCACAACTGGTGCAACAGTTAATAGAGTGTGAATTTAATCTGCCGCTGTTTGATGATAGTATTACATTTACTAATTGTGATGTGCCACCTCCTCCAGTTCCTCCAGTACCGCCACCGCCACCTCCGCCGCCTGTTCCTCCGCCACCACCGCCTGTACCGCCACCGGTACCACCGCCTGTACCGCCACCGGTACCACCACCGGTACCACCGCCTGTACCGCCACCTCCACCACCGGTTCCGCCGCCTGTGCCACCTCCACCGGTTCCACCTCCTGTGCCGCCGCCTGTGCCGCCACCTGTGCCGCCTCCATTTCCGCCATTTCCTCCGTTTCCACCTCCAACACCACCGGTACCACCTCCACCTCCACCACCACCTCCAGGCATATGCACAGGTTCTTGTATATTCCAATGGTCTGGGGCTGCATGGGTACAGATTACAAGCAACTGCAGTGGCTTAGATTGCTTGTGTTCAACGCCAGTAAGCCCTGGATTATTCGTTAATCAGATAGAGGAGAGGCCATGCGTTAAGGAGACACCTCCTCCACCACCGCCTCCTCCAGTACCTCCACCAGTGCCTCCTTTACCTCCCATTCCTCCATCACCACCGACGCCTCCTACTCCACCACCGACGCCTCCTACTCCACCGCCTCCTCCGATCTCATGTGGCGGATCATGCGTATATATTTGGAGCGGCGGCAGTTGGGTTCTTCAGACATTCGGGTGTAGTGACCCTATTAATTGTGACTGCCAAGCCCCAATAGGTGGTGGGTCATTCGAAAATGAAACAATAGAATTACCATGCACATCGGTAATTCCAATATAATGCTTATGGTTAGATGATGATTAAATGTAATTTTCTTGAGTCCATTAATGGTGTTAACTATTGTAAAGTGGTAGAGGAGATAAATGGGATAAAGACGGAAGTGCTACAAGAGCACTGCGACCACTGTGCTAATAGTACTATGCCTTACTCATATAATAAGGTAACTGTATCGTTAGCTATATCATCTGCGGCCAAAGTAGACCCTGAAAAAGCTAGTAAGATATTAAGCCAATATGGAGAGTACGTCCGATATGATCCATCCAAGGATATACAATGTCGAAATCGTACTCAATCTATAGGAAAAATAGATTGCAGATGCCAGGGCAACAACGAAGTATATGGATGTAAGGTACACGAGCTATGCGCCATAAGAAAGCTTACACCTGGTATACCTACTATAAAATTAAAAGATTTAGAGATTAAAAAGGATATCAAATATTGCAACAGCTGTGATGATCTAGCTGACCAAGCATCAGCATTTACCACAGTTGAACCGGACTATTATCATTCATATGATGATTTGGTCACTAACGCTAAATATCTTGCATCTAACATATCAAAGAATGAACAAATTAGAGGAGTTGTAGGGATACCAAGATCTGGTATGCTGGCTGCCTCTGCTATGGCTGTACACTTAGGTGTACCATTATATTATATAGACCGTAATCTCAATATAATCGCAGTACCTTATGGGGCAAGATTAGAGGGTTCATCATACACCGGTAGATTGTTAATAGTAGACGATAGTGCTAATTCTGGCAATAAATTATCTCTTTTGCGTAATAAGTTGGGAGATGTCGACTACATATACTCTGCCGTTTATAGCACTGAAAGAGCCTTAAAGGTATTAGATTATGCACAGATCCATTTAGAGCTTCCACATTGGTTCGAATGGTGGTTATATGGAAGCCCGTTACTTTACTATCAAAAGGTCGCCACAGATTTTGATGGGATTATTTGTGAAGACTGCCCTGTCGAGATGGATGACGATGGAGCCAAGTATATGCAGTGGCTTATGACTGTTAAGCCTCTTAGACATTTTTATCCACATGGTATACCTTATGCTATTACCGCCAGACTTGAGAAATATAGAGACATCACTAGGTGGTGGGTGAATCAGAATAGACAGATAATAGCCAAAATAATCCATGCCCCATATAAATCTAAAGAGGAAAGATCTTTACATAACATTTCAGAATTTAAGGCTAAGTCGTGTTTGTCGCTTGGTGTTGAGATCTTCATCGAAAGTGAGCCTATTCAAGCTATGGAGATTGCAGCCATAGCTAAGATACCTGTAATATGCCCTAAGATGAAAAAAGTCTTAAACCATGACAAGGGAAAATACGTCTTTAAATAACTATGAATGACATTTTTAAATTAACTGCGGATAAAGTCTATGATCCAGCTATCAATGCATATGTTGATTTAAATGTCACTAGCTCTGTTGTACCCTTAGCAACTGTCACTAAAGACGGGCTAATGTCTAAGGAGGATTTTACCAAGCTCAGTAAGTTGTATTTTCCTACACCTAGCAGCACGATAACTAGCGAGGATTGTGTCTCCAATACCGGTAGCCAATTGCGTTTTAAGAATGGATTCATAAGATTCTACGGTAGCCAATATATTAATATTGAAGACACTATTAATGTCCGCAATATAAATTATCAGGGCGATATTATATCGCAATTAACACCTTATCATATTCATACTCACACATTCGGGCTTAATCTAAATGTTAACACGGATGAACTATTTAGGTATCTTGAAAACACCAAGCAAGTAGTGATTCAGGGAAAGAAAGGTGTCAAAGGTAATAAAGGACCTAAAGGCGATCGAGGTCGAGATTCTGTGTTAGCCGGACCGGTAGGCGATAAGGGTGATGACGGAAAAGCGGTGCCATGTACTTTAACCGTTGCCCCTGAAATCGTAGAAAACGCCCCAGTGAAAGGACTAGGCCTAGCCATTAGCGATGCCTATATAAAAGTAGACCCATTCAATCCTAAAAAGTATTCTCTGGTTTTGCGCAGAAAAATAGTAGGCAGAGAAGAATTAGTGGCGGACAAATTCAATGTTACCGGTCAAGGAAGTAGCTGGATACTAATCGCTTCTCAGCAGGCTGGAATAAGCAATGTATCATATATGGATATCCAGCCGGTGTTGAACGAACTTAAAAAGCAGTTTACTAATAGAGTCAATAACCTCAAGCTTTATTATGAAGAGCGAGTAGGGATCTGGGTTCAGGCGATGTCTGACCTATTTGATCAGCAAAAAGCTGCTTTATGCTGTGCTCTTCAATACTGTGAAAGCGCTCAAAAGAATGTGGAAACAAGGAGGCACATTGAAAATCTGGCCGCTGCGGCTCTGCCAGATGCACGATTAAGCTTCTGTTCTAAGACTTCACCTGATGCTGAGTTTTTAAGTGCAGCTGAGGCATGTGCTAAAATGGAGACGGATCGTCCAGAGTGCTTTAAACGGATCGATCTAATTTGTCCAACACCGGCCACCGCTGCTGTTCAAAGTGTAGACAATGCTAACATATTAACCGTATCCGCTATCAATAATATAGACTCTATTTCAGCTTCTAAGATAGATTTGGCTCCTGGGCGATATGTTGTGACTGTAGCTTCGACTGATAGCTTAATAGATGGTCATTATGCTGTTAGATTAAAGCTTAGGTATGGCAAGGATGGCAAAACAGTTACATTTATGGATAAGGGCCAGTATTACTCCGCCAATGATAGTAATAACGTCTACTCTGGTCTAACCAGCGAGATAAATCACGACGGTGGTTTAGTTCTAGCTTGGACCAATACGATCGGCGATTTAAACAATCAAGGTTCGACTACTATCTCATTTACGGCTATAAATGATATTTATGATTTTAAGACTAAACCGCTAAGGATAAAGAGGGATAAGTTAATCGATCTATTCAATAATTATGCCGACTCTAAATCTTTTATAGTTAGGATTAGTGGGCAAGAATACGTTGCAATAGTATTAGGTCCTGAGCATGGCAGATTATATCAGGATCTAATTAGTAAGGGCATAGTTGCTACCATAGCAGTACCTTTATTGAACGATATTCCTATAGTAGATTATGAAGCGTTTTATCTTAGCAGTGATATAACAGATAAGATCAATAAGTCTTTGGGCATGAATGATACTTTACAGGTAGGTAGGGAAGTAGTAAAAGAGATATCTCACTGCTTTTTGCCTTTAAATGAAGCTTAACTTATCTAAACTTTGTGGTATTGCAGCCGAGCATCGATTTCTATCATTTTTGTATGAAGTCGATCCAGATTTATTTTTAAGATATAGAATGGAGCTAATCAATAGTAGTGGCTGTAAAAAGACTAGATTATTAATAGATTCTACCATTAATTCACTAAATAAACTTGGACACATAGAAAAATTTGAGCAGTTTATTTCTAAAAATTATCCAGATTGTATAGCCTCAAGTAAGAGTAACGAAATATTTCCAGATTATGACCCTAAAATTATAACAATACCACATCGTATCATCATGAATGGTAACCAGGATGGGGCTTGCGATAATAAACTGATATGCAAATGCTTGGAATATAAAGGTTTAACTTATATAGAATATCTTAAGATCGGGGAAGAAAAGTATCTAGATAAAGTGAGTTGGATATTAGATAATTATTCTGGTACAGTAGTATATAATCAAAATTAATTTATGAAAAAATTACCGGAATTAGGGCAAGATACGAAAGTTCGCATTAATCCTAAAGGCCACAAAGAGAGAGTGGTTAAGAAGGATGGCGATATTGAATCTACGTTGAATGAAATGCTTAGAGCGTTTACTAAAATAAGCGAATCTGAGGCATTGAATTATCAGACTTTAGATGCTTTGTCACCAGAACAAGAATACTATCAGAGAAGCGTTAACGCTCCCTATGCTACCACTGCTGACCGGCCTAATGATGACACGATAACTAATATGTCGGGGTCAACACCAAGACACCAAGATCTTGAAGCCGAAAAAGCCAAGTCTAAAGTAGGCACGACTACAATAAACGAACCAGAGCGCCCTGCACCTAAGCTACTTGACAACAAAGATAATACTAGAAGTGTCAGTGAGATGTTTACTGGTACTGCATCTATTGGTATAGTGCCAGGTTTTAGCTCTGGACGGCGAAAAAAGAAAAAGGTTAAAACAGAGGGTTACGAAATGACACGTAGAATACTTAAAGAATACGCACCTGATTTCGCTGCCGGAGAATATGCTCCAGGTGATGCTAACATGATTAGTCCATCCGGTGAAGGCGTAGCCAAGCGCACACCAAAGAAAATGGGCAAATCCGATACATCAATGGCTAATCACGGTGACGCATTTGGCGCTGAACACAATGAAACAGCCGCTATGTGCGACGTAGAAGAAAGTGGTGTAGAAGACGAACCACAGGGCAAGCATGAAAGCACTCATGGTGACCCTTTAGCTGATGACTGCTGTGATGAATTGGGCCATGATTGGCCAGCGCAGCCTAAACATAGTGGTGGCGCTGCTGAAGCTGTCGAAGGCACAAGATACCAAGATGGTGGCGTCTTGAAGCAAGTAGCAGAAGGGTGGTCTCCAAATAAAATTGGCCGATTGATGGGCGAGAGCAAAGACGTCTATCAGTTGTTCGATGCTTACGCCGCTAAGAACCGCGAAATCTGTCTAGCAGATTTTTCTAGCATCTGCGAAGCCAACGATGTTAATATTGCACTTGATGAGACATCTCTCAAGCTATTGATGGCGAATCACAAGAAGTTCATGTTTGAAGAGTCCCACATCGATGATTATGGTAACACCATTTATATCAATACTGGTGTTATCCGTGAATATTACGATGATGACGAAGAAAACATGGATCCTTACATGAGCCGATTCGATGACGAGGAAGAAGAAGCCGATGACTATCAGGTAAAGCAGCCTGATAGCATGGATTACCTCGGCGACGAGCCTGAAGGAGAGTCTTTCGGCAAAGGCAGAATGAGCAGCTGGGTAGATGACTCTGACGAAATGGATGACGAAATGGATGACATGGACGACATGGACGAATTCGACGATTTCGCCGATGATGAACTAGAAGACTTTGAAGACATGGATGAAGTCGACGAAGAGCCAATGGGAATGGATGAGCCACTTGACCTAGACATGGACGAATTCTAATATAAGAGATCAATTACTATGATGAAAAACCCATTAGCTCCAAAGGTAAAACTGCCTGAGCCAAGCACTGAGATGAAGGACCACGGACAGGTAGACAAAAATCTACGTGGTAGCCCTAAAAATAGCGCTGACAAAACTCCAACAGTCGCCGGTACCGGCAATATGAAGGTAGCCGGGGTAATGAAGGAAAACGCGACAAGGCTTGCGAAGTACATTTCAAGTGTGCTGAAGGAAGACGCTCGTACACGAAAGTACGCCTTGTCCTACAACGTTATCCTACAAGAAGGTAAAAAGAGCCGCAAAATGCGACGCTGTTCAAGTGTTGCTGAAGCTATCGCAGACGTAGAAGAATGTTTGCAATTTAACGAACCTAAAAACGTTAGATTGGCTGTAAATCATCATGACGGTGCTGGCCAATTGGTCTTTACCAAGTCAATCCCAATGATTACAGTAGCAAGCCACAAGCCTTTAATGGCAGAAGGCCGTTATCTTTTCCGATTTGCCGGAAATGCCGATCGATTTGCCTATAAGCTGGTCAATGAAGGCGTAGCTTCTCGATTGGAACAGCACAATTGGGGTTATGCTATCAAGCCTTATAAGAGATAAGGTACCAAGACGATAACAATCAAGTGGCGAGGCTAATCACCTCGCCACTTGCGTATTAAAATTGAAGATAGTGCACGCCAACTATCTCTATTTCTGGATCTGGTTGGTCAAACAGATCTTCTGCATTATAATCGTGTAATATGAACACTTGGTATCCTCGGTGTTCTTCAGACGCAGGATATTTATAAAACTGAGGATTGTTGTATATTATTTCAAGTCCTGGGCTATCTTTGTGACCAAATGTGAAAATTGCTTGTCGATTAGGATCTTTGGTAGTAGGATTAGGATCATTAGGATTACCGGACCACTTACCTTCGACTTTGTTTAGATAAGTATCGATAGTCCATGTCTTTTTCGTCAAGCTAACTGAAAAAATAGCTCCATACTTTAAGACAAGTCGAGAATAATACAAAAATGTATTTGTATCGGACAATCCATGTGAGTCTTCAACAAATATCTTTTCTAATTCAGGTATCCTTTGATTGCCCGTAACATATTGCGTATACAAATAAGTGATGTTATTGCGAATGCTGGAATCGCGATATCTATTGGTTATGTCATAAAAATAATCTTGGCTTCTAATTAGAAGATCTCGTAAGTCGTCTAATTTAAAATCATCTTCATAACTAATATCGATAAAACCAGCGAGCAAGACCTTTATACTCTCTAACTCGCTGAGCAAGCCGCTTGCTTTTAATTCTTGGACGAATTCAAAAGCTTCAGAAGGTTGCTTATCATAAATAGCCTTTGAAGCCGATTGTATAATTACCGGATTATTGGCTTTGATATCTGGTATTATAGTCTTTATTAATGTTGTATAAGATATAGAATTTTCCGCTAGAAAAGATAAAAGCTCTGAGAGCACCAATAGGTTATTATTAGAGGTATTCATCAGAGCTATTTATTTATTTCCGGCTACTTAACGAGTCAGCTATATCATTTAGATAAGCATAGCAAATGCTTAGTTTGTGTTTCATCCATTCTTCTACCTCACATCCATCATGTATGCATTGGCAGATCATTTCAGCGTCAGATTTGATGTTCTTCAGATTGCGAACTAGCATGTTGCAATCATCTTTGCGATGCTTCGGTTCTTCTACTCCGTAGAAGATCTCTTCTGGACCTTCATCCACCTCTGGCAATTGTTGGGCTATGTCAGTGATGGTTAAGACCATTGGCTCTGGTTGCATGTCTTCATTTTTGGTATGAACATACATGGCAGCCATTTGGTCCATTGCTGCTTTTTTAGTCTTATGCGGGGTCTTTTTGTAGGTTTTGCCAGTGTCTTTATTAACTACTTGCCAACCACCGTCTACTTTTTTAACTTTATAAGGCATCTCATTGCTCCTAGATTTTACTAGCTTGACCCAACGTCTGAGCTATTCTTTTGATCGCGTCACTTTCATCAGAAGCGTTTTTGGCTTGATCTCCAGTAGCTTTAGCTAGATTGCGAAACTGCCTGGTTACTTCTGCATCAACTCGTTTTTTCTTGTTAGCGAGTTTTTTGGCTTGCTGCTCTGATTCTTTTTGGTTATCAGCTAGAGTTTTATTCACTAAAGAAGTGTCGTTCTTTTGAGCGTTTGTGTCAATTGCTAGCTGCGACTGAGCGGCGAAGTTTGGATCTTCATTGATCAGATTTGCTATTGACTGTATGAGATCCATTAGTCTTTTCTTCCTTTTTTATGCCGAGTAACGCTCGTAACTCCACTACCTCTATTACCTTTACGTCTGGTCTTGCGTTTTCGCTGTTTGAAGACGTCAGGGAATAGTGTGGTAGGGCTAGCTCTAAGTGCTTTTGAGATTTCTCCAGCCGTTACCAAGCTTGGTGTTCGTCCACCTGGATCGCCTTGAATGCCTTCTTTAGGCTTTCTCAAGTAGCGGCTAACAGTTGACTTATCTACACCCACTCTGTTGGCAAGATCTGTTACCGACATGTTCTGATCATTCATTGCCTGGGCGATAGCGTCACGATCAACGCTGTCCAAGTCTATTCTAGATCCTTCAAATTCTTGATTATCCTCTTCAGATTCGGCTTCCAATAGTGGAGCGGGTTTTCCTAGTAGGTTCCAATTATCAAGAAGCTTTGTTGTAGCTACCTCATAATTGTCTGTCTTATGCTCAAAAACTTCTTCCGTTGAGCCTGTTTCTGATACTGGTATCAGCATTGTACTACCTTGGCTGGTAGTATAAACCATGTACTGGCCTGAAGGAATACTGAAATAATGCTCGCCAAGTCGTGAAAGGTTTAATAGTGCACCTTCCATTAAGTAGCTCTGTAGTTCATCTTTGGTATGAAAGACGTTACTTTGTAATGCATTTTCTAAAAGCATGCCGAACTGTGCGGTAGCTCTGTCAACAAAATTCAATCTATCAAACAAAGTTAACATAATCACCTCCAAAGGAATTTGTATGTATAATATATTTGAAGCAAGATTACAGTCGGCTATAGACGGGTATCTTCTTGCTGAGGATAAAGATGATGTTAAGGCAGTAGTGTGCTTAATTAAGTATCAAGATAAATATTTGCTAGGTTTAAATAGGACATATGACGATCGAAACCTTAAATGGTCACCATGTGCTGGCCATACCAAAAAGGGCGAATCGTTAGAGCAGACTGCCATAAGAGAAGCAAAGGAGGAATTCGGCGTCAGGGTCAGTATAGTCAAAGGTCCCTATAATGTGCCGGGTAAGAAGGACGTAGTATTTTTCCTGTGTAGAACCACTTCATTTCTTAGACCAAAAGTGAACAAAGAATTCATTACCGCTGATTGGTTTAAGGTCAAAGAAATGAAGAGCATCAAGTTATATCATAATGTCATGGATATGATAAATAAAGTATAATGAAGCAATACGCAGACACACATCGACATCTTGGTGGTAGTATAGATCCTGAGTTTGTGTGGAATGTAATAAAAGATCAAAGCCAATATAGGTATTTGGCCGATAATCTAGAAGATGTCATTGCTCAAATGACATATAAAAATTATGAAGCCGATACTATCAAAGACTATTTTCATTATTTTCTTAACAAATTCAAAATATTAGACGAAATAGAGTGGACAGAAGCGTTAATAGAGCGGACCATTCAGCATATATCTCTAGACTTTCAAAGAGAAAACCTATACGGTGTACTTCTAGATTTTTCAGTAAACAAGTACATGCAGATCGGCTGGCATAAGCACCAAGCGATAAAATTTATCAAGCAATGCTTCGATCATTATTGCCCAAACGTTAAAGTGGGTCTTGTATTATCGATTAAATATGAAAGTCCTATCACTGCATTGAAGCAGCATATCAAGTCGATCGAACACCATGAAGTAGTCGATAGCGTGGTTGGTATCGACATGGTTGGAGACGAGAATTATTATAATTCTCATGTGATTGCTGATCATCTACAGGATTGGATATCTGCCGGTAAAATGGTAAGAGCCCACGTTGGCGAAGTAGGAGGTGTAGAAAATATCATTTCAGCCATAACCGAATTGAATGTTACCAACATAGCGCATGGTATCAAAATTATTCATTCTGACCATGCCATGGACTTAGCTAGAGATAGAAATATTCAGTTCGACTTAGGGCTAATAGGTAATATCTATACAAATGTGGTTAATACCCACAAGCATCCGGTATCTGGAATGACACAGAATGGCCTAAAAGTGACTATAGGTACTGATGATCCTCATATCTTTAATACGAATATGGATAGAGAATATGAATATCTATCCAAATCCGTCGACGCCGACCCTACTGTAATAGAGAACGTGCGACAACTAGGTATCGAAACGATCGATCGATGGGTTAAATAGATTCTTTCTCGAATACTTTTAATTGTAGTAGCAAGGGCTGTACTTTAGCTGCTGCTATTGGTCCCCAAGTATTCTTAACAAATTCTTCCCGTTGGTCTGATGGGATCTTAAACAGAGTATCGCATTCTTTTTTCGTATAATCGATACTATGAAGTCTAGTGGATAGTAATAACGATGTAATCTTATTGCATACATCTATCTTTTTCGAAGTCTCATTAAGTTTAAAACTCATATCTGGTAGATTAACCTTTACGCTTTTGCTCATACTGATTTCCTGATAACTATGACGTCTTGATGACCATCCTTTAATGCGATTTGGCCATTTTTAACTTCGCAGAGTTTATTAATAACGCCCAATAATTCTTGTTCGAAGAATATGTCGCCGGTGACTTTTCCATCTCTCATGGGTATTACATAGTGCACGCCGCCTTGAGCTTTTACCCAATCTGCATTTAGAGCGGCGTATAAATCACGGACCTGGCTTGGTGATAAGCCGCCTACTTCTACGAAATAAATAGCTCTAATTGGCTTGTCACTGCTGGCCTTACCTTCAATTAGAGCTTGGTGTTTCTCATTAATAATTAATGGTTTCTTCTCTTCTCTGTTTTTAACGATTTTTTGCTGTTTCATCATTCTTACCCTTGAGCATTAAGATGCATACTATTTTATATACCTTTTCGCGTCCAGAAGATCGAGATGCTTTCGCAGAATTGGTATCTATCGCTGTACACCTTTCGTCTACACATCCCGAGCACCAACTAGACGCTTTCATAGAAGCTGTTAAAACTTCGGTTTTAGACCCGGAAGTTAGAGGGATAAATGAGAGCAACTCTAGAGTTTATGTAGGCAATATGATGGTATATGAAGGCTTGCATAAAGACGCTGTCGCAAGATTTGAATCAGAAGTAGCCACTCATTCTGCTAAGGTAGAACTGAGATCCTACAAACAAGGCAAATGGGTCGCCGTTAGATCAAGAAGGTAAAAGCTCAAACAAAGAAGGAATCGTACCATCCAGTCTGATTTCTTCTCCATTTAACCTCTCTTCTAATATCATAAAGTTATCTAACTGGTATTCGTCCATCTGGGATGGAGCACCTAAGCTACAGAGGGATAGACCTGGCTCGTTATATGTGAAAGATGTCTGTCCTGTGACGCCGGTCCCTTGAGTAAAGGTTATATCACAAGTATAAACTGAACAGCCACAATCTAATCGCATACCATCTTCTACATAAATACCCGAACTTAAGAAATATCTTAAAAGAAGAGGTATCTGCCCAACAGTGGTCCATCCAAGTCCTGTAAGTACGTCAGCATATAGGCCATCTCTAGTGATATCTGGATTGATATAGCTAAAGTCACTTGATAAACTTGGATAACCATCGGAATCATCATGATAAAATCCGTCGCTGCATAATCTGGCACTAGGGAAGCGTGGATTGTCGGTAACAATGGTAGTCAAGGACCCTTCCAACAATAATTTAGATCCATCTTCTTGCAATAAATATCCCCCATTTTCTTGCAGTATTACGCCATTGATAGGGTCGCAAGATTCAAAGGTCACAGCAGGATTAGAATCAATCCCATCAGAATAGATTCTATGAATTATGGCATTACTATCAATATAGCTAAGATTATTATTTAGATCGCCTATATCAGATAGGCTACCATTCCCATAAGCTACGTAATCACGATAATCATAAATAAGAAACTGATTATCATCCTCGGCCAATACTAATTGTGCATTTAAAAAGAAAGGACCACGATTACATACGCTTTTGGGACCGCAATACGTAGACCATGCATCATCCCAAGGCCGTGCATCATATAATGTCGTCTCATAATCATATTCTAAATTAGCTATAGTCGGCAATCTGCATCCCGGTAGATGAAGAGTCGGTTTATCGATATTAATATCGGGTCTTTGTAAAGCCAATAATTGGAATTGACTAGGGAATATTTCACCTCTGTCAGTATAGTGGAGTGTCTGTCCATTAGCGATGTAATTATGCGTTAGTCTGCCTAGAAATGATGGCTGTGGAGTATTTTCGATGGTGGATCTGTAATATTCGATGCCACCTGCAGGGCTATCACCGGTATAACTTAATCGATTGGTTAAGGATCTGGCATCAGGCTTACTAGTACCAGGTGTGTTTATTTGTGTAGGATTAGGAAATAGATAATAACAACCGGTCCCAAGACTAATCACACACGGCTTAGGAACATACGTCTCAGTAAAAGAAATCGTTGACTGATGAATAAGTTCGTCTGTGACTCTTCCTTTATAGCAATGATCTGTCGACCCATCTGTATTACAAAAAGTAGTGCCATTAGATGTGGTTAATAGTTCGCCTATTTGGTATAACGAGCTATTATTATTAGATGATTCACTTCCTGCAGTTAATGGCTTAAATGGTGACCATTGGTATTGATTTAACCCTCCAACTAATTGGTTATAAAAACTATCAGGATCGAACTTAATACTATAGACATCATTTTTAGAATCGACTAAAATTCTATCTTGATTATATGGGGTGTATAAACAACTTCCAGTATTAAGCGGAATGGGAGGTGTGATAAGAGTATCAAATGGCTCATATGGCCTATTATCGTAAGATTTAGCGATATCGAATTCGTGCTGGATATCTGAATATACTTCCTTACGGTAACGTAAGTCGGATTCTTTAAAGCCATATTGGGTGGGTGTTTGACACCCAGAATCTATCCTTGGCAATATAGCTGGTGGTACCTGTTGGGCTCCTAGGTCGGTACCATACCGCTGACTAAAGTCCCCGCCGACGCATAAATCTGTGACTAAGTAAGACTCTGACAAATTGGCGACATTCTGTACGCTATAAAGCAGCGAATGGAATGCCTTAATTCTGTATAAAAATTCTAGCAAAAAGTCTAGAGTAGTTTGGTCAACTGCTTCATTAAATTCATTAAATATTTTGATAGTAAAGCGATTGCTTCGAAGATTAGCTATTGCTTCTGGGACATTTAGAATAATTCGATTGTAAACTGCGAATACAAATAACTTTTCGTCATCGTAAAGACTGGTATTGATTGCATAAGTGATCGTGTTTTTATTTCGATCGACCTTGATGGTGTCTGGATTTAAAGGCGGTCGAGTACCAAATTGGGATTCATATTGTATTTGGTCTTTATCATCAAGCACCAAAATGGAATAACTGACTGGATTTAGGCTAAGGCTAGCCATCTGAGCAGGAAGAACAACACCGCCTTGATATTCATTATATTCGGTGATTGGCGATGTTAACAAATCGTTAAGTGACTCTATTGTGCTAGCGTCGTTGGTGATTGTCGCATATAGGGTGATAGGAGCGGGAGTGTTGATATAAAGTATTGGTAAATCCCGTAGAACCTCAGGCTTATATAACAAAGGCACTTCGGAGGAGATAAAACCAGATGTGTGATAATCGACAAATGCCGCGTCAGTATAATATTCTTCTGTCGTTGTGATCTCCTGATCCTTGTATGGCTCAGGTAGACGTTCATTTGGAGCTATAAATCTCTTACCATCCAGGCTATACCACAGATTGTCAAGATAAATCTTATAACCAAACAATCTAAACAATTCTGTAATGACTAAAGAACTGCCTTTAAGATTTTGGAATTCGACTGTTCTTCTTAATAGAGCCTTCCTTAAATTATCCAAGCTGCTTGGAAAATATGGGATTTCCCAGCCAAGCATTGTTGAAAGATAAGGAATGATTTGAGGATGACATTCATAGACCCAGTTAATATTCTCTAACTGCGTCTGTTCGTCATAAACGTCTTGTAAAATGTCTGCGAATGGTCTATAGACAGCAACGGTCGTATCTTCAGACTTGCTTGAGCTGGTTAGATATGGCTCTGGAGTTAAATTATAAAATTCTTCAATGACATCGCCGGGATGTGAAATCGGGATGCGCTGTATTGCTAATCCTATAGAATTTGAGTCAATGCAGACAAGCTCACCGTCTTGCATTAGCCTTATATAGTAGTTGGCTTCATAAGATAAGAAGTAATCTCCATTAGGCAATTCTTCTGTTGGTATAGTATACTCTGATAAGTCGTAGTATGTGGCATTGGTTAAATATTCAAGCTTTTCTATACTACCGCTACCTGTGGTATATTCAAAATACTTAGCCTGACTGAAATCGTCTGTCGGGTTACCACTTGCATCGAATAATGGGTATAATGATGGTATTATTCTGTTATTGTAAAGTTGCTCATAAGTAACGTATAAGTCATATAAGTTTTTAGTTGGGACATACTTGCCCACATTGGTGTGGCCAGCTACTCGTGCTCTTTCAGGAGCACCTTCTATAGAGATCTTTAGCGCATTATTCTCGCTAAAGAATACTTGGCTATCTCCATTAAAGGTGCCATCGGGAAATAGACCGTAGGGAACTACAAGTATTGTTGGAAAACCAATCGGTCTCCATGCGGTTCTATTGTAGTTAAAAGGGAACAGTACAAAAGATGGTCTATCTTTGTTTTCAATATTCAACATATACTCTCTCCATATTATATATTTAGTTACGACAATAGCAAATATACAACATAGAGGAATTCATATGCCTACCGTGATTTATAAAGATGATTATAATATTCGATATGAAGTCGAATATGAATATAAGGATACTCCTACGGGACAGGTATTGGATATAACGACCAAAGTTTACGATCCAAGAGTATATGGAGAGCCGCCTAGAGGATATGTAAGAAATCATAAGACATACGTTCAAGGGTTAGTCAGCATTACCCGTCAAGTGATTCGCCCCGAAGAAGATGGATACGTCATTGTTGCCCAAGGCGGGACTCAAACTCAAGCAGAGATGCAGATAGACGGATACTTCTTTTCAGATCGTTTTAAATATAAACTCGATCATAATATTGTAGCTGACGAGTCAGGTATAGTAGATGACGGTTCTGCCTTTGTAGATATAGATGATACTCTTAATGATTGCATCTGGGCCAATTTGGATGCATTTGGTAATATATTGCCATATTCTGGTAATGTATTGACATTTATAGATGTCTGGTAATATGCTCTAATAGGTGATATGTATGAGATTAATTGCTTTCCTTTGCGTATGTCTATGTATAGCAAACAATCTGGCTGCTCAAGAACGCTTTAGTCTCTTGAGCCTATCGAGTAGTGATAACTCTAAAGCGTTGGCTAAAGTAACAGCTAAAAAACCCAGGCCTTATGACGCTGTTACGATGGCAGCGGCAGACTTAGGCACGATAGATGAATTTTCCAGGCCCTTCATGCGTTATATCTGGGTACCCACACCAGACAAACGATATTCCGCTGCTGTATCATTCGCTATTAATTCGGTTATATCACGAGTTCCAATTATAGTAACACCGGATGTCTTATTCGATGGCCAACTATTAAGAATTGATCTAAGGAAGTACTGTCCTGACGAAAATGATTTAATCAATGTTATTAAATCATATGATAAACTATCGGCTGACCCATATTTTCATCTTGTAGAGTCAAACTACGCTGTTCCATCAGGAGCCAAAAGGCTTACTAATCCGGCTGATCCTGTTGGATCAAAAAGATTCACCTTTAATGGTAATTCATTCTTCATGCAAGATGAAAATATCTTCATTTTTAAAAATGCTAAATGGGAACGCTACCCTGGGAAAGAGTTTATAGATGGATCGGTCTTTGTATATGGATCACACGTGGGCTTAGAACAGTCATCGATTCTATTGGGATTATCGAAAAGCTCTGCAGTAGTCACAAGATACGATTATTTCTTAAGCAGAATATTGACCACTTTGGATGGAGGACTATATTACGAGTTAGCAGGCATACAACGCAATCCTAAAGGAAAATCTGCTCAAGATGCTCTCTTAGAAAGCCTAGGCTCTTCAGAGTCCCGTGTTCAGACCCTTAAGTCGGATCAGAGAGCTGCTCTGTTTAAGTCAAGAGTCACTGGTCGTCCTAGAAGAATCGATATCTTCCAAGGAGAAGGCGTAGCGGTTAGCAACGGTTCTGGCTTGATTACACTTACCCATGACAGCAAAGAAGGCGATATATTAGCTATTCAGGATCCGATACGTAATCTGCTTGAATTTGAAGATGCTGCAAGAGAGTTAATAGCTGAAAAATCTAACGGCTTGCACATCTTCGCTCTGTTCAACAGTAAAGGTGATTTACAAGATTCAGCGCCGGACAACGTTGTGAAAGATCATACGATCCCTGCTCCGCATACCGCCAGATTGCAATGTGCCATTAGCTGTATCAGATGCCATGGACCACTAGAAGGTTACCAACCATTCGATAACGAAGTCCAAAAGATGTTATCTGGGCTATTTGATATTTATGACGATGTAGGCAGCAAAGAGAATGTCCCCGAGACCTTAACACGGCTTGCAGGGCTCTATTCCGGTGATCTAAACAAAGTGTTGCGTCGTGGTAGAGATGATTATTCTGACGCTGCGATAAGGGCTACCTATGGCAATTATAATGTCGCTCAAGTTAGCGAGATTATTTCAGAGATCTTCGAAAATTACAACTACAAAGAAGTTGATGCTTACATGGCGTGCCAGGAGTTAGGAATTGATGCTCCCGCTGAAGAAGCTGTTCAATACTTAATTGAAATAGTACGCCCTAAGCACATCTTAACTACTGGCGTTGTCCCAGAGGATCCTATAATAGCAGCACTTAAGACCGGACTGCGTGTAAATAGATTCCAGTGGGAATTGGTATATGCAGACGCAGCTATTAGGTCAGAAGATTTTATACGGGAGCTACAAAAATGAAACGGCTACTGTCACTGGTGCTGGCTTTAACGGGTGTTGGAGTCCATGCTGGTCAACCATTTTCAGTACGATCTTGTAGATCATGTGTTCAACAGCAAGTTGTTCATAGCGCACAAATAGTACATGCCACACCAGTGGTTAATACAGTAGTCGGTGTCCCAGTCCCAGTATTATACAATTCTCCAATCGCTCAACAAGGAAGTACAATCTACGGCTATGCCCAAAACACAGCCGTAATCGCTCCTAATACTGTTGATATGGCCGTTCTTTATAATCAGGCCAATCGCCTGGCTGAACAGGCTCAGCAGCTAGCTGCTAAAGCTAACTCCGATTTTCAAGAGTTAGTAAAGCTAGAAGCAGCTAATCAGAGCATGAGACTCCAAGCACAAAATGGAGTCAATATAACTCTAAGAATTGAAAATGGCCAAGTATCAATTCAGGAACCATATAAGCTTATTAGCCCTAGTGCTAATACTGCTCCTTCTGATTGTCCTACTGGCACGTGCCCACAACCTGCGCCTCAAATCCAAAAACAGGCGATGCCTGAGCAACCATCTGCCGCTACTAGTCTCTCATTAGATAGCATTGTTGGTAGTAAGTGTTACAATTGCCATAATGCCAAAAATAGTAAGGGTGGATTGTCTTTTGATGTTCCTATTAGCACGGATATGCAACAATCGATTTTAGAACGGATTACTACCGATGATCCTTCGCTTTCTATGCCCAGGAAGGCTGATGGGTCTGCTGCCGCTAAATTAGATAAAGCTGAGCTAGAAATATTTTACCAAGCTATGGGCGTTAAGAGGTAGTGTCATGAAAACACTAGGTTTTGTAGCGTTTTTGATGGTCAGTGCAGCAAGCTGCTTTGCTGGTGACTGTCATGTTCAATTGCAAGCAGCACCAATTGTAGTACAGAGAGCGCCTATTGTACTACAGCAACAGGTTCCTTATTACGTTCAACAGGCCCCAATCGTCGTCCAGCAGCAAGCACCCGTAGTGCTTCAGCAGCAAGCGCCGGTTGTTGTCGAACATCCTCAACTGCTGTTACAACAGCGAGTTGTGGTTCAGCAGGCACCAGTAATTGTGCGCCAGCAACAATACTCGGTAAGACAGGTAGCACCTTTATTTCAAGGTGGTCTGCTACGATCTCTAATCGCACCTCCACAAGTGCGACAAAGAGTCGTAGTACGTTCTTCCGTTTATTAATAGAGAAGCCACGATACTCAATTTAGGGTATCGTGGCTTTTTTCGTATTAACATCTAATAGGTGCTGATAATCTGAATGTAGCAAATGCTATTTTACCATTGGCCGTAAAGGAAGTAGTATTAAACAATACATCACCACTACCTTCTGCGTCCGATACGTCGCCATCTAGAATTGGTATATTATCTCTATTATAGATCCTAAACCAACTTGCGGTACCATCATCTAATACTGTACTTCGTGGAGTGATGTCGTAGGCCAAAGAGCTTCCATTAGATACCGGCTGGAATGAAGGATTAGATAAGTCAGCGGTGATTAATAAAGTACCGGTTGGAGCGGTATCTACGGAGTTAGGCCTTACACCTGTTCTGATTTCGATATATCCAAAATCTAGTGCTGAACCACTATCTATCTGGCTAATGATGGTATTTAGTATGGCGTTTCGCGAAAAAGTGCTTAATGATATACTCATGTTTCGGTATTATCCTGTCTGCGATACTTCTTTTTTCTTTTGTCTCGAAAATCGCGGCACCCTTGTGGGTCCGCAATAGCTTTTTTAAAAGCCCAAATTTCAGGCTCTAGTCCACCATCTATATCTTCAAGAAAGGTATATAGAAGGTCTGCGAATTCTATATTCATTTGAATGTTTATGACGCCTAGAAATGGCTCTTGTACGTTAAAGACGGGCTTGGCGGCTACTTCTTCTTCATACTGCTCATTGTCATAATGCTTGGGTTTATCGTGCTTGGGCTTAGATTTAAAGTAAGAAGTGTCCCATGCGTCCGCATTAGTGTCTAATGGCATTAATTGCTCCATAAATATAAGGAAAGGAAATAAACATGACTACTGAAGAATTTTTAGCTGATTTGTTTGCTAGGCGTGGCACAGAGCGTTCTAATTTTGAATCCGCAAGACTACTAGAGTTATATGGTGCAGAGATTATAGAACCGACTGCCTTTGAGCCTGATCCAAATACACATAGGTCTGATTTTTATTATAATGCTGTAAATAATGTATTGTACAAAAAGGTTACTACTAGAAACGGTGAGATAAGTATCTCACACTGGAAACCTGCTTCATTATAACCTTAAATACGTTAATAAATGACTAACTTTAATGATATAAAATTTGATTACGAAGAACATTCATATCTTTACAAAGGCACTAAGCTGGTTTCAGTAACCACGCTCATATCAAGGGTTAAGCCCCCCTTTGAGAAAATGAAAGTAGCTTCGAGCGTCGCCCTAAGAGACGGTAAATCGGTACAAGAAGTGCTTGATGAATGGGAAAAGTCTGGCGAAGAGGCAAGAGAGAAAGGGACTATAGTCCATAGCTATGTAGAAGATACCATCAACAAACGTCCTGATTTGATACTAAAACATGTCAATGTCAGGGTAGCGGAGATGGATGCCTTCGATAAGGCATATACCAAGTTATCATCTAGCTTGGATACCAATTTTTTGATGCAAGAGATAACGGTTGGGGACGAAGTCTATGGGTTAGCGGGTAGAGTAGATTGTCTACTATCTGTGTCGAAATCCATGCAGGCAAATACCAAAAATACTATCCACATTTTCGACTGGAAGACCGGAAAAAAGTTCGAAACCCAAAATCATTATGCTAAAATGCTTCCGCCATTCGACGATTTGGACGACTGTGCCTTTAACCATTATAGCATACAGACAAGTTTATACAGATTAATGCTGGAAAGAAACCGCCAGGTAATTTGCGGTATCGACACTAGAGAGGTTAATTTTGGTGATAGTTATCTGCTCCATCTAAAGACTGATGGCACTTACCAACTGCACCGTGCCAGGGATTATCGAAGCAGAATCGATGAGTGGTTAAGGAATGGTCTTCCACCTGAGGTTAATTATGATAATAAAGATGAGGAATATGCCAACAGGATCGCCTCTTATTTAGAATCTTGGGGTAATCGACGGATATCTTTACAGGCCAAATCTAAGATAACTAAAGCAATAAAAAACATATTAACGGACATACAAAGATGAAGCTAAAAATCATTGCTGAGCTTCAATATAAAGATCCTGATTCCTTCCACAGGCGGGCTAGTAGTCCTGGTACATTGTCTGTTAATAGCATTAATGATTTATACCATAAGTTACCCGGCTCTGGTCGAAGCACTAGTAAGAGCAAGGTTACTAGAAGGAAGAAGCCCAGTTAGCACTTTGTATTCGAGGTCCGAAGCAAATCTATAGACACGACCTTTGTATAGAGCGATCATCGTGATTTCGTCAGATTCTATTTCAACGGTCTTAAAGAAATTCTTGACTTTTACGATGGCTAGGATTAAGGATTTATCAATTTCTTTGCGGCATGTGTCTGCTGTTTCGCATAGCAGAAAATTGCCTTCTTGCTTGATTGATTTACAGTAGAGAGTATTGACATACTTTACTTTCTTATCCCGTAAATCATTCTGTGTTAAGTGTGATTTGATTAATTTTATTGACTTAGTCATATTTTTATCTGTATTTAAATTGTCACCGGATAATTAGCCTGTGTTACTTTTTCTTTAGGAGATTATGATGAAAACATTGGCTTTCTCTTTGATGGTTTTGGTTAGTGCGACTGCTTTTGCTGGTGACGTTTCGCCTTGCGCAAATGGTCGCTGTGCTACTTCTGGAGTTGTTCGACACATTGTCGCAGCACCTCTTAAGGTAGTAAATGCAGTCGTACCTTCTTGCAACGCCAAATGTGAAGCAGGATGCGTTGTCGAAGCCAAGGAATGCTGCCCTAGCGAAGCAGTAGTGGCAAACCCATGCCATAAAGTACGACGCTGTGGAGTTTTTGCAAAGCTATCAAGCCGAGTAAAATCTCGCTGCTGCCGATAATACTAAATATCGAGATGATTGCAGAATAATGGGGGGAATTTTTTGATTCTCCCCATTTTTGTATATATCATACATAGGCAGTAAATATTTGATTCTCGCTTTGAATAAAATATATTATGTATGATCACCCAAGGGAATATTAAGATATGCCAACTATAAATCCGAATCTGATCCCAACCAAAACGGCAGGAACATTATTTTCAGCCCTAACGGGAGCAGACCCAAGTCTGACCATCAGATGGCTCACCGCGACTGATCCGGCTTATTATGAAGTATTAAATAGGCCACACGCTGACTTAGCAGTCAGGCAATTAGTCATTGCCAAGACTGTGGATAATTTGGCAGTAAGATTATCATCACAAACATTATTCCCATTCATTATCCAACCAAGAGTATCATCTGGTACCTTCGAAGTTGACGTACCATTGGGCTGGATATGGGACATGTCGGCATCATTACCCAAAAAATGGGAAAATATCCGACTAGCCAAGATCCTAAGAATGTCCGGCACAAACGGCACAGGGTCTTATACTGGCGTACTGCGTCTAATATTTTCAGCTTCAGTCCAAAATTCAACTACTGAAGTTTATGTCTTCTATGCTGATTATGTCATAGACAGCGTATTGACATTCCAGCCAATGAGACTCCAAGTAGTCACTAGCTCAGTAGACCCAACACAACCTATAAATCCTGGCGAAGCGGAAACTATAGCAGGATTCGTCCTGTTTAAAACGATGGATGTGTCACAGACCGCTGTCGCTAACTTCCTAGACTTAGTAGCACCACCAGTAGACACAGCAGATGCTAATTCTGATGGTTACTATGATAACCCGGCGATTTATGAAATCTCTGATTCGAATGCTGGTGGATCGGCAGATGATGATTTTTCATTCTCTGTCATATCGCATGGTACAGGTATACTCACTGACAGTGCATACAACTCCATACCATCGTTAGATAGCGAAATCCAGACCTGGTTAACGACTTTTAATTATCCTTTTTCGGCTGATGCTAACCTTACCAGCGTTGATGCGATCACCATTCCAAAAGGTCTGTTTAAAGAGTTTAACATCACCGCCCCAGCAGGCGATGCTCCTACTGGTAATACCAGCGGTACATTCTTCCCGGTATACGTTAATAGAATCGAATACATTGGCTCCACCAGTGATGTGATTCGATTCTATTTTGCCACTTATAATGTGACAGACCTTGCTACCGGAGGCTCACCAAGCACAGTCCCAGTCGAATTCGCCAAACTCGACTTGCGTCGTACAGGTGTCCCTAATGAAGTTATTGAGATCGAGTCTATCGACAATCTAAAGAATGCGACCGGTACGGATGCAGATGACTTCAACCAGCATTTTGGTAGGGGTCATGTAGTTTTATCGGATCTATGGGATGGATCGACTACAGCTGTTACCGATTTCTTTGATGCGATTGAAGCAATTGTTGACAATCCCGCAGACACTTATTTTAGCATTTCATCTTCTAGAATTAGTGCTTTCGGTATTAGCCGGGTTCCTAAATATTCACCAACTTATGGACAAGCTGGTGCATTGTTCGGCAGCACAGAACGACGTATTAATAAAATTCAGCCTTCTTACGATAATCGTTACATTTGCGAACAGGACCAAGGTTTAGGCGATTTGGTAGATCTTGAAGCTCAATCGGGCATTACCCCCAATTTAGCTATCGATCGTTATGGATATACCGGTGCGTTAGCCCACAAAATGGTGAAGTTAGTAGTCGACTCGACCAAGTCAGGAAGTGATGCTAACTTCTACGATCAGCAGGTTCTACCAAGACTTCGAATCCTGCTTGGTAGAAATCCGCAATTTGGTGATTTTTGGTACACAGGTACCCGATTGCTATTCTATAACGGCGATAGCTGGCAAGGCTAATAATCAACTAAACCGGATTAATTATGCCTATTACTGTCGACACCATCCGGTGGATGATTCGAACAGATCTTTCAGCGGTGATGAATATCGAACGCCAAAGTGACTATGCCAACTGGACGGAGGAAGAATTCGTTTCTTGCCTCCGTCAGCGTAATTGTATAGGCATGGTAGCCGAAGACTCTACACAAAAAGATTATCAAATCTATGGCTTCGTCATTTATGAATTGCATAATGACGAACTTAGAATATTGAATATCGCTGTCGATAAAGAGTATAGAAGGCAAGGTGTCGGCAGGACCATCATGGAAAAGATGAAGAAACGCCTGACCCAAAAAAGAAAGCGTATCTCTTTAATCGTCTCTGAACGTAATCTAGGTGCCCATCTGTTCTTCAAGAGTATGGGTTTCAGAGCTATTGATATAATTGATGATTATTATGACGACAATAACGATGATGCATACTATATGGCGTATGAACATTCAAACATAATAGTACAGGAGCTATAGTATGCTAGATGATCAAAGAATTCACAGAAGACATCTTAATTTTTGGAATCAAGATAAATCACACATCGTTAAAAAGCATCCATTGCTACAGAAAAAAGGCTCCGAGATAGCCAACGATGCATATAAATATGTTCGCAATGTGATTGATACCGAGTTTCCAAACGGCAACGCAGCCGGGCAGATACATTCAGCTTTTCAGCAAATATTGCAATTGGAAAGAGGCCATGAGGAGGAGTTAGAGAATCTAGCTCGCCGTATAGTTATCGACCTATTTAATATTAAAGTAGAAGACTATGGGTTGCCTGCAGAAAAGCTGCTAGACTTTAAAATAGGGCGAGTACCTCATGATTTATATGATTGGCAGGAATCTAAAATAACCCGTCGATCAATAAATGAAGAATCAGAACCACAAAACGAAAATCTTAATCGCAGGATCCTAAGGATGATGATCGCTCAAGGTGGAGCGATGCATAACTTTTTCTCAGCATTTCATCTGCCTTATGTGACAGAGAATCTTAACAACATCGATCCCCGTCTGATTAAGCTTTATAAGATAGCTTCGTATGGCTCAGCGTTACAGTATTGGGACACTGATATCGGTGCCTTGATGAGTAGTATGGGCAGGGCAGGCCTACAAGGCGCAACTAATTACGTCAAGTACCAGCCCGAACAACCAAAGGCTCAAGATGATGAAGATCCTTTTGGCGAATTCGATTGGGACAATTTTACTCTCGAAAGCTATTACGATGACTCATCATTGATACTAGAAGATGAGCAGGAGCCTGCTCCTGGTTTTGACGGTTGGGTAGTAAAAGCCGTTGGGTCTATCTTCCCTATATTGGTACAAGAAGGTATTAAGGGGATGCTTAGCCTTTTGACTCGTGAGGATGATATATCTGAAGAAGAAAATGAGCAATTAATGGCTCAGATAGGCAAAAAGCCTCAGGATGAGGTACCTTACATTCAGGCAGGACATGAGTTGTGGCGACGCCTTCTTAAGATCAAACCGCGAGAATTAAGCCTTGGGGCTTTTGTCAATTTATTTGGTGTCGTGAGCGCTAAGGATGCGAATGCTATAGCTAGTGCTGCAGTTTACATGCCTGAAGAAGCGACCGAAATGGTCATCAAAAAGGCTCAAGAATTAGGCTATATGGCCAAATATGATGAGCCCGAGGCTTTTGAATTCGATGTTCCAGCCGATCCAGACCTGGAAGAAGAGCAGGATGATCCTGATTGGTGGAAGAATTCTTAGGATTTATCTCGATTAAATATAACTATGCAGGTATTTTGAACTTAAGCTGGACGGGTATCTCTTTCCCGTCCATCACTATGCTGACCTCAATACCACTGCCCAGTATCTTCTGAATAAGTTCGTTTAATTGATTAACGGTCTTATTTGAGTCTGATACTAATCCATTTATATTTTCTATCAATTCAGGTAAAGGCCTTCTAGATTCTTTATTAACGAGTCCCATAATGACATCCCTTATATCGGAAATGGCGTTTGATATATTACATACAGTAGACGAATGCGTGTATATAGAAATCAGCGACATCATGTGTGACAACGGAATGTATGTCGATCACATCAGTGACGCTGATCTTAAAGTATATATCTATTTTACGGATAGTTGGTCAACAGGCTGTCTTATCATAGATAGATATTCTAAAGAGTTTATCCTCGAATATAAGACCAACGATTCTACTTATCCGCCCATAGTCGGCGAATTAGAAGAAGTTCTTAATACTTATCTAGGAATGCGTAATGAGCAATAACTACTTTATTCTAGGGCAGCCGTATGATAAGGCAGCTAAAAATAAAGTATTTATACTAAACATCTACGATCATGTAGATTATATCAAAGCCAAGACTTTTAAAGAGCAAGAAGAAATAGACCCAGGCAGGTATTTCGTTACCTCTGGTGATGCTGTGCAAAAGACGATCTTCATGCTGAAAGAAATGCGAAAACTTGCTACAAAGAAAATTAACGCTAAATATAAACAAGCTTTAAATAATAACATCATTAAGGCTGAGAAGCTATTAGAGCTACTAATAGATGCACGAGGTAGCGACTGTTTTTTAGAAACAGAATGGGAAAACCACACATTGAAGTGTGTACCAAAAAATCCGAGGAGATAGATCGTGCCCTATTACGTCTTCGAAGGCCCTGATGGAAGTGGCAAGACGACTCTTTTGCAACTAGTAGCTAAACGACTCAAAGAATCAGGAATAGAACTTGAGACCACACGATCGCCCGGACAGACGGAGCTTGGTAAACGACTCCGCTATCTGGTCCTAGAAGGCGACCTCAATATCGATTATTTGAGCCGCCAGATTCTATTCATGGCGGACACAGTAAACTACTATGAGACTTATCTCAAACCTCGTCTATCACAAAGTTCCGCCTTTACCGTCCTGCAAGACCGCAGTTCATATGTATCAAGTTTGGTCTATGGAATGTCAGACGGTTTACCGTTTGAACCGCTTGCCAGAATGCTCGGCATCTACCAGCCCCTGAAAGCAAGCAAGCTATTTGTGCTCACTACACCAGCCGAAGTCTGTCACGCCAGACGAATGCAGGGCCAAGAACAAAACCTCTATGATGCGAAACCGCTAGAATTTTATAAAAAGTGTTGCGGCTATTACGACAGCCTACTCACCAACCAGAGCATCAGACTAGTGCTCACCGAATTCGTACATCTTGATAATATCATTTATGTAGACAATTCAGATCTGCAAGATGCAGTCTCTAAAGTATTTAACATAATCCGACATGATCTAAGTCTCAGGGAATTAAGATGAGCGAAACAAAAAGCTGGTGGTCTGAAAATTCATGCCCTAAAGAAGCCCAAAGTCAGACATTGCAAGATATCAACGCCAAATTGCAACAACTGGGCTTTGACAAGGAAGATGGATCTAGCAAGGCATACATCGATGCCTTTACTGGCAATGTCAAGCTAATATCTCTGTATGATAGTGAGCTAAATCTCCACCGATGTGGCATTCATGTGTATGGCATACCTCGACTGGTTAAAGCTCAATGCGCCATACTACGGCCCGGAGCTATTCCTCCTATTCGCAAACGACCAACCGATGCTGGTTATGATATTTTGTCTAATATCGATGTCGTACTGCCTTCAAGGGGCAATGTCGATATATCGACTGGTATCGCCATTGCAGTGCAGAGAGGATTCTACTTCACGGTTGAAGGTAGAAGCGGTTTGGGCACCAAACATAGAGTGGTTCCCTTCAGCGGCACGATTGATGCGTGCTACGTAGGTGAGCTGTTTGTAATGTTGACCAATAATCTTGATGCACCCTTCGAAATCAAGGTTGGGGATCGAATTGCGCAGCTGATAGTAAAGGAACAATTAGATCTCGACATCGAAGTAGTGGAGGTCTTCTCAGATGAATATAAGTCTAGAGGAACTGCAGGCTTCGGATCATCGGGACGATGAATCAGCAAATCAGATGGTTAGCTAAAAATGACATTAAGCAGATATTGGAGCTTAATTCTAAGGCACCAGTATTCTATAATGTCCTCGGCGAAATACCTGGTACTGCCATCACTTGGGTGATGGAGCAACAGGATTATATAATCGGATACTTATCATATACTAGCAGATTCTCCAGCTTTAGGCTAGAATATCTTAGCGTAAGAGAAGAATTACGGCGATATGGATATGGGTCCAAGTTATTATGCAGATTAATTGGATGTGCTCTGAATACCGACAAGACTATTATGGTGAAAGTTGAAGGAAGAGACATCATTTCTTTGATGTTTTTTAAAGCTAATGGTTTCAAACCGGTTGCGATCATAGAAGAAGATGTGTTTGAGTATTATTTAATGGAGTGGAGAAAAGAAGGTAATGTATTATTTAGTAGCATATGCTAAATTTACGCACGATAAAGAGAAGGGAATCCAGCTTCAAGGCGTCTTTTTCGCTGATATTGCTGCAGACGAAGCTGAAGCACAAAAAATAGCTAAGCACTGCGTCAACACCATAAAAGGCGGGACCGTGCTGATAAAAATGTCCAAGATAGAAAGACCACTACACATCTTGGACGCAATGTACGATATGACGGATCAATTCGAAAAGCTCCTTAAAGAAATGGTAGAAGCTGAAAGAATAATCACCAAAAATAGCCAGCGGTAATATAAGAATCACTCTAGAAAATATACCATAAACTCCCTCTTAATAGTGTGGAATATTATGGTAAAGAAGCAGTGGGAATTAATACCTGGTCTAGCTGAAGTCATTGGACAACTACGATCAGGACAAGCGAGTCTAAGCTCCGGATCTATAACATCCGGTAAATTAGGTAATAACTCTGTCTTTAGTGGCAATATCGGTTCCGGTCAAGTAGGTGCAGTACACCTAGCATCCGGTACCATACAAGCTGCATCCATAACATCCGGAGCGATAATTTCTGGATTAATAGGAAACGCAGCCGTAGTAAGCGGTAGTATAGCTTCAGGTCAAATAGGTGCCAACCATTTGGCCTCAGGCGTATTGACGCCAGCACTATCCTCAGGCTCAGTCCAGTCAGGCAATATCGGTAATGCCGCCATAACAAGCGGTAATATTGCGTCAGGGCAAATAGGTACCGTACATCTAGCGTCTGGTACAATTACTTCAACCGCTTTATCTTCTGGCTCTGTGCAGTCGGGCCATATTGGCAATAATGCAGTGGTAAGTGGAAGCATAGGTGCTGGCCAAATAGGCTCTGTCCACTTAGCTTCTGGTACACTTAGCATACAATCCGGTTCTGTCGGCTCTGGAGCATTAGCTAATTCTTCCGTGTTAAGTGGAAGTATTGGTTCAGGCCAGATAGGATCTATTCACATTGCATCAGGAACTATAATTACCAATATTACCTCTGGATCCGTAGTATCCGGAGCAATAGGTAATGGAGCCGTTGTATCTGGCTCGATAGCTTCTGGCCAAATTGGTCCATCACACTTGGCATCTGGCGTTATACCAGCAGGTTTAACATCCGGCTCGGTAACGTCTGGATTTATCGGTAATTCAGCAATACTTAGTGGAAACGTTGGTTCAGGGCAGATAGGTAGCATACACTTAGCATCTGGTACTATCACCGCTCCGTCTTTATCTTCTGGCTCCGTACAATCCGGTAATATCGGCAATAACGCTATTGTTAGTGGTAGTATAGCCTCTGGCCAGATCGGCAGTGTGCATTTAGCATCTGGTACTCTTGTCACGGCTATTAATTCAGGTTCAGTAGTATCGGGGACGATTGGGGATAATGCGGTAGTTTCAGGATCTATATCTTCAGGCGCTATTGGGACCAATCACTTAGCTTCCGGAGTATTAAGATCGGCTTTGTCTTCTGGCTCTATAGGCTCTGGACTTCTCGCTAATAGCGCCGTAGTGAGTGGTAGTATAGCATCTGGTCAGATAGGGTCATCACACTTAGCATCTGGGGTACTGAATTTAGTTTTATCATCCGGCTCAGTACTGTCTGGTAATATCGGAAATGACGCCGTAACATCTGGCAATATAGCGTCTGGCCAAATCGGAGCTACGCATTTAGCGTCTGGAGTTTTGAATTTATCTTCTGGCGCTGTTCAATCAGGTAATATTGGCAACAATGCAGTTACCTCAGGTAATATAGCGTCAGGATCGATCGGCAATTTCCATCTATCATCAGGAGCAGTTACCTCGGGAGAACTAGGTAATGGAGCGGTGGTCAGTGGATCAATAGCTTCAGGCCAAATAGGTAGCAACCATTTGGCTTCAGGAGTGCTGCAAAATAACATAACTTCGGGTACGATCCAATCTGGTAATATTGGCAACAATGCGGTTAATTCAGGCAACATTTCTTCAGGGCAGATCGGATCATTCCATCTGTCTCCTGTTAGCGTTCTATCTGGAGCTATTGGTTCAGGAGCAGTTGATAGTTCAGCACTTGCCTCCGGCGTAGTTTTAAGCAGCAAAATTGCAAATTCAGCTGTCACATCTGGAGCTATTGCATCCGGCCAAATAGGTCTAAGTCATCTAGCGTCCGGAGTGATTGCTGGATTAACTTCTGGCAGTGTAACTTCTGGGTTAATTGGTGATAATGCGGTCAATGATAATAATATTTCGTCAGGTAGCGTTGGTGCATTCAAAATAGCATCTGGCGTAGTAATGGACCGTAACATTGCATCCGGCTTATTATTAAATGACTTATATGCCCCGACTTTTAGCGGCGAACTTGATGCTTATGGACATCCTAGTCGAAACCAGATAGCTCAGTCTACAGTCATCAGAAACACGGATGCCTCGGGCTCTAGACCAGGAATTAGAGTTCATAAACAAAATAATCTAGACATCTACTCAGGTCTCGGCATAGCATTTACCATTAGTGGTCTGGCAGGCGCTAGCTCAGATTCTATTATGCTGATGGTGGATGGTAGTCCTGCAATAAGCGTACTGTCTACAGGAAGAAGTATTGAATATGGAAGCGGCTGGAGTGTCGCTGGCCTAACGATAGGTAGTGGTCAAGTTACGTCTGGGGCTATCGCTTCTGGTTCCGTTAGTAGTTTTAAACTCGCTTCAGGCACGGTGATCTCCGGCCATATTGGCGATAATGCAGTTAATTCCGGTAATATAACCACAGGTACCATTGGAGAAGTACATCTAGCCGATAACTCTGTAGGATCAGGTGCTATTGCGTCAGGTGTTATTTCCCGCAATAAACTAGCTTCGGGAGCAGTGGTCTCGGGTCACTTGTTTGGTAAATGTGTCAACTCTGGCAATTTGATGGATGGCTCTGTTGGATCGATTGCATTAGCTCAAAATGCTGTTACGTCCGGCAAGCTTGGAAATCTTACAGGCAATGGTGCCGGACCAGTTAATTCTGGCAACATATCTTCTGGTAGTATTAGTCGATTTCATCTTGCTAGCGGTTGCGTCAGATCTGGACATGTGGCGGGTGATGTTTTGGATATCGCTAATTTACAACAATCTTTCATCTATCAATCCGGCAACACCTTTAGCCTATCGCTTGCCGCTGATGGGGGTGGGTTTTTAAACAATAATCCGACATCGGGCACAAATACATACTATTATTTCCACGGCAAAGTATTTGTGGTTAATACCAACTCAGGAGGTTCTATCACTCTTGGCTCAGGATTCGGAGGAGGTTCTGGGACTTTCCCCTATGGTGATGGGCCTGGATTTTTCTGCACCATTTTGAATGTCGGTACTGGAATTATTACATTTAGCGGTAATCCTAATCCGTTACTGTCATACAATAACAAATTCGCCACTTCTGGTCGATATGGTATGACTACTCTTACTTGCATTTCTAGTGGTGTTGTTATTTTAGGTGGTCTTACTGCATGACGGCTTTACCTCAATTTTTTGCGATATATTCCACTCCGTTGCTTAGCTCTTTGCCTACGGACATAGCCGATGTGGTATTCGCAGCCAGCGGCGATGAGTCTACCACCTTTAGAACTCATGCCTATAAAATAACTGATCAAGGATGGGGCCAAAAGTATTCTAATCCTTCTACTTCTCCGACTGGAAGAACATGGGATAGTAAGTTCAGACCTCAAGGCGATGCTGTTGGCTGGGCATTGATAAGCAATTCACCATATGCGGAAGCTTACGCGTTTTCTAATTCTGGATATGGCTCAAGATATGCCAATATGGCATCGATACCGCCATCATCACCGGCATCTTTTGGTTGGTCACCAGCTGGCACTGAGGTATTAGTCGGAGCATCAACTGCCACCGGACTAAATGTCTATGCATGGTCATCTGGTTGGGGAACTAAATATAGCAGTCCGGTAGGTTTAGAAGCCGGAGCAAAAGCTACCTTTTCGAAAGATAGTAATTATATATTCCAATCAGAGGCAGCTTCTCCCTATTTGGCGGCTTATGGTTGGTCTTCAAGTGGCTTTGGTAGTAAATTTTCTGACCCATCGGCTGCTACTGAAGAAAGCACAAGCATTCCAGCTACCAATTCCGATAGCTCTGTCGTTATCGTAGGACAAAATGCGACTCCTTATGTAAAGGCGTATGCTTTTTCTGCTGCAGGCTGGGGTTCTGCCTTTTCTGAACCTACTACAAAATTTACTACCGCAGTGGTTGGAGGCCCTTCTCAAGTCGAATTCAATTCTTCCGGTACTTATGTGGCAATGTCACACACAGGTGCAGCTAACGAGTTTAATTGTGCTATTTATGCGTGGTCCGGTGGTTGGGGATCATTATTATCGGATCCGGCTTCCAAGACCAATGGAGTATATTCTGGTATAGCTTGGGTCGGCAATTCATTTATTGTGGCAACAAGAAATGCTAGCCCATTTGTCTTCTTATATGGTTGGACAGGGTCAGGATGGGGTACATTATACTCATCACCAGTGACCTTACCATCAGTAGTATTCATCAATTCAGCTAACGTCAGATTATACTAAAGCTAGCTGACCGTAGGTAAACTCTGAATACATGTTAGCTTGAGTTCTGATGTCGATGTTACGCATTGTAGCTCCTGGCCACATCCTTACTCCATACTTCCCGAATAACTTAGTCGATGGCACGGTGACTGGGAAATAAGGAGTATCGATAGCAACGGGGCTAGGCAATGCGCCACTCAGAAGCGTAGAAGGTGGTATCAACAGCCTATTCCACCATATCCACACTTGATTATCACGGTGCATTATTTCTAAGCTGTTCCAGTATTCTGATTGGGCACCACCAATCACTGCACCTCCGTTATAAGCCACAAAACCACTCGGAGAGGCCTCCGGTTGCGTTCCGACGCCACTAAAAGTGCCTGCCTGGCTATAGATAGCACTTACAGCATAGCCCGGCGCGAGGCCACGGACGAAGTCATCCGTATCGTCGATCGTATCACCTTCATAAGGAAGGCTCATATCTAGGAAGCCGACCTTGAATTGAACCTGCAATAACTGAGAAGGTTCATCATAAGTGAACTCCACTCTAACCACATTGCAGCTATACTCTTGGTGGACGAGTTCAAGAATGTCGCCTGGATTGCCTAAAAATTCTTCATTTTGAATAGCACCGCCTGCTAAAATGATGGTGTTACAAAGAACGTCAGAAGGACCTGTAAAATCTGTTCCGACTGTACCTTGCTCCCCGGTTAAAACCGAAGGATAGACGAATTTTCTAGAATAATTGTAAACGACATTATTGTTATCAGGCGATATTACCCGAACGGTCCCGAAAGGCGGTAGATCTTCGAAGTTAACTCCACATACTCTAATATAATGCAAGCCGTTTACGATACCCTTACCTAAAACCTGCATGTACTTTTCTGTATACCGGTCAATAGGTGCTCTTAGAAGGATATCATAAGGAGTATAGGCAGAGCTAGTAGGTGCACCAATAGCCAGTCTTACAACGGCATTGTTCAAATTAGTGCGATTCCACAAGTAAACTGGCCTTTCGCTAAAATTCGTAGGAGTATCTTCTGAAGACACGACCTTAAGGCCTGGCAAGCTCGTATCAATAACGGCTCTGTGTTGCTTAGAAAAATCAGCCCCTTCTGTACCAGCCGTCGTTATGACATCAAAAGATAAAACCGGATCGTCTTGCCCGGTTAATCCCCACTTGTCGGTCTCGAAATCTCGCAAAGCAGAATAAGCAGCGGCAGCATCTTTATCCTCACTACCCCCACTAGCTTGTACTTCTTCCCTAGCAACTACCACATCACCGAAGTTGCTTTGGCCGACCCAACTCCACATATTATTCGGGTTGATGGTAGGCTTCTGCTTGAAAAAGTAACGTCTAACTGGAGTACCAGATACCACACCTACCTGGAAGAACCATATCTCAACTAGTGTCCCGATTGGCAAAATATCAATCGAATTATCTGTTATCAGCGACTTTGGATTAGCTCCTGAAGCCGGATTTTCTGGATTCAGGTATTGCCAAACGTTTTTAGCCGTGAATTCGTCACCTACTGCCCGTTCGTTGTTAACATCCCAAAATCTGAGCGTGTAAGTGTTGGTCGAAAGGACGGTCTGAGTGTAGTCTGTAATTACGGCCATCTGCTTAGATATCAGATGACCCTTGTATGTCAGGTATCCTAATAAATTAGGTTCTGATTGTGAGTTTAGGTCGAATCTGGTTAGATTGCCATCATTATCTCTACCGGTAAACCACACACACTCTACCGTACCTGTAGCACCTGGGGTCATCGCCCATCCGATGTCGGCAACGGTATTATTGTTCTCATTTCTCTTTAGAATAACCTCTATCTCTGCCGTGCCTGGAGAAATAGCGTCATCGTATCGCTTGAAAATGAAAGCGGGATAAGATCCCTTGTTATTGAGCGTAGCCGAAGTATTGATCGGATCTACCAAAGTAGACTCAGGGAACAGATAGATCTTTACTTCACCATAGATGTTGGCACCAGGTAGCTTGCTTGAGCAAGTTGGTGGCCGAATAGAGGCGACGTCGGTCTCGTCTTGTATCCAAAATATTTGGGTGCATTCTTCACAGTTGCAGACCAGAGGTATCGGGCTATCAACTGTGAAGCGGACTACATTGCCTACTCTTTCCAGGCTTATGAATTCGGTTCCGGCTGCTAGGATTATGTCTCCCTGCATCCACCCGCCATCATCTGGAAACCCGGCTCCTTGAAATCCAAGCACTCCGAGTCTTGTTTGCAAGAGCGCATCTAATTTGCACTTGTCATCTGCGGACATCAAGCCAGGAGTGTCGCATGTCGCGCTTGGCACTGGGTCCTCACCAATGTGAGTGATCCCGTGGAAGCTAGGATATATTACCTGCGATTCTTTAAAGTACAACGCTCTCTGCTGTTGGTCATATAAGAATGCGGTCGTTATGCCATCAGGGCCGGTTATCTGGATAAACTGGCCATCTGTCAGTGTGCTTACTGGTGGTATCTTAGTCAAAGACATACTATTTAACTCCTATATTTAATCTTTGATTTTAATATACGAATATAGTGTAATCATGAGCGATGGCCGGATGCCTCTTATACCTAATAGCTATCTTAGGAGGTAACTGTTTAGACAGTTCGGTGATATCCCTAATTCTAGGTACTATTACCATTCTCTTGCCATATGCCAGATAATTCTTAATTACATCGAGTTCAGGAAACCTATCAAAGTAAACAGCTACGATTGTGTTTACCTTGTTCTTATTCCAAAGATCAAAATCGCAGCCTAATTTAGAAAAATAGCCTCGATCAATGGCTTCTTGATGTTGATCGAGAGAAGGATAAAAGATAGGAACACCTAATCTAGTAGCCGTAACACTAACTTGCCTGTCCAGTGGGCTTAGATCAAGAATAGGGCCTACCGCTCCCACATCCTTAATGATTTCGGCAAGCATTATATAGTCAAACCACATTGGCTTGGGATAAATCATTTGAAGATTGACTTCATCTATCTCATATAGAGGTCTATCTTTAATTAATTTGATAAGTCTTTTATAAAAAGTCAACTTGTTGTTATATATGCCTCTAAACCACTCATACAAGTTATAATGTGAAATTATTAATTTTTTACCAGCATGATTGCCTAACTTAGAGGTGGCAGTAATATAACAACCTCGGTGTCTATACTTAGCAGGATCTATGGTATGGATTAAATCGATACTTTCTTGTATCTCGTCGTCCGGTATGATTGGCATTTTATAACCACGTTCTTTAAGCGTGTGCATAAATCTATGTATAGCCAATCTCTTTTCTATGACATTATATTTATTATATTCTTCTCTGTTTATGCTATAAACCGTATCATTAGGCCTACTTATATCATTAGAGCTATACTTAAAATTAACTCTAGGTTGGTGCCTAATGGTGAATTCTTGCTCATTTATGTTATAGTGCCTACCTTTTCTTCCAGGAAGGCCAAATTTTTTATTATAATAATAGTTTTCTACAAATCCGTGATAGCTAATCTTGACTCTTATGTCGTTCAACTTTATCCATTTAACCACCGGATCTTGTTGTAACTGCTTTAAAGTATCCGATAGCCAGACTACTTTGCTTTGCCCATATAGCAAAGGGATCTTGAATTTATTCAGCCAACTGCTTATTGTTTGGGGATATACTCCTGCAAGCTTAGCGCACTTAGCACATGAGCGATATTTTAAAAAGTAGTTCTCATATAACCAATCGTAGTTGCAACATGGATTCGATGATGCATCGATTTCTTTCTTAGACCTATACTTCAGATTTCTCCTTTTTATTCGGTCATATAGAGTGACTACGCTTATTCCCATAGCTTGAGCTATCTTATTCATGGAATAAGTTGCTAGAAGATGCTCAAGTTGGTCATTTGGTATATCACGAGGTATAGATGTAGGTAACTTGGTCGCTATATGAAGGTTTAGATTTCGCGGTCTGTGTTTAGGGGTAAAACCTTTTAATCCCGCTCTGCTTTTATAGTCTCTGACAGACCAGTTACTTATTTCTAATAATCTTGCTAATTGATTGTTTGATAGGTTATTATATTTTTCAAACCATGCTCTTAAAGCTTCGATATCTTTTTTGTCTATAGCCGCGAATTCGCTTTTAAGATACCTATATTTCTCTCCATCTATCATATCTGTATGATTTCAGTTATATATCTCTTCAGAGAAGGAGACCAATATCTTATTTCCTCTACGGTCGGCTCGATGTCTGGGCTGACTTCAGGCTTACTTACTTCCTCAGTGTCGGTCTCATCTACTTCTATTTTATCGACTGTTCTTTCTGCTTGTCTTTTATCTGCTGGAGGTGGCTCAGGGGCGTCCTGTAAATCCTGTTGAGCCTGCTGCTCGTCAGATTGGTAAGCTTGTCTTTGTAGCTGTCGCGGATCTGGTGCTGTCCCCTGTTGGATCCGGTCTTGCTGCTGTTTAGCCGCTTGCGCCGCGTCTATAGCTCTTTCACCAGACTGTTGCTGCTGAGCCAAGGAGCGTTCTGGCTCCTGCTGCTGTCTTCTTACGTCGTCTTGAGCTGCTTGTATTTCTGGCTGTGGCACCTCTCTTGGGTCTGCTTGAGCTACCCCTCTTACGGCCTGATCGATACGAGAATCGATATCTTGTATGTCTGCCGGGAAGCTCGGCATTGCTTCTCGCTCTTTTTGCTGCTTTGTCTTAAATAGATCAGAAGTCTTCTTCTTGATATACCGACCAGCAGTTTTTAATACTCCATATTTTGGATAAATAGCCCCGCGTTTGAGATCTCTGACGTGAGTGGCATTATACGTTCTATAATAATTTTCAAAGATCTCGGGCAGTAGTGTCAAGCCTATGTAATATCTGCGTTTTAGACTATTGACTTTATTTAATCTAGGGATTATCTTTTGTAGCTGATAGATCTGATTCTTATCGAGGTACCTAAGATTTATTGCTCCGATTAGATTATTGCCTGTATTCGGATGTCGATACATACCTAATACTAGGACATCAGGAGTCGGATCGTGGTCGAAGTTGTCATACTTAAATGACCATCTTGGACTTGCTTCGTCCTCTAATATGGCGATAGTTTCGAATTTTTCTGAGCCACTGTATGCAACTGTGGCTGCTACGCTTAACTTCATGGCGTCTTCTTTACTATCGTTAAAATGCAGACGATTTATCTACTGCTGAACATCTTATGGCTTATAATTTTTTAAATAATCCTCTAATAGAGTCTTCTTCAGGCTGGATATAATAAAATCAGTCGCTTCTCTAAAAAGCATTCTATCGATCTTGTCGTACTGTCTACCCTCTTCTAATCCTAGTTGCTCGGCAAAGATCGCTCTGATGATCATGAATTTACCAAGTGCTTTTCCTAGGTTAGTATTAACTGCCTGCTTTGTACAAGTAGGTGATTTTTTATTCGGAATTCCTAACTCATTTAATTCTTTAGCCTCGGCTATCATTTCATCGGCTATTTCTTGTAGGCCCATCGAGGGCTGCCCTTCGCGTCTCCAAATCGATTCCCAAGTTCCTTCTTTATCTAAGTAGTCTAATGGTTCGATTTCCGGATCTTCTCCTGGCATCCACCAAGGCTTATTTACATCGTCTCTTGGGATCGAGGTATTTTCCCTTTCAATGTTCTTTCCTGGATAACTGTCGATTGCGCTGCCGAGTTTCCTTAGCAGATATCTAAACTGCAACGCAGTTAATGGACCCTTGATATCATCAGGTTTCACATCATCCTTGCCCAATTGCTTATTGACTTCAGCAACCGTTGCCAAGATTTTTTGTTTAAATTTCGGGGTTTTGGATACTATCTCAAACGGATAGGCTGTCATGGCCTTCTGTAAGATGGTGTTCATTATTTCTGGGTCTACTATAGACGCTGATTCTCTAGCAGCTATAGTACTACCTAGCGATGTTGCCTCTTCGTCCTCTGATGTATCCGCACTAACCACTCTACCAGTAGCTTCAGATCTAATCAGTTGAGCTGTACCGTATTGAGCCAATTGTTTAATCATAGCGTCTACCTGTGTTAAAGGAGCCGCTATGGAAAACACTATAGAATCCTCGTCTTGGTCGACAAGCTTAGTATTCTTGGCCCGCATTATTAGGTCTTTAGCATCGGCAAATTTTTCCGATGTTGTGGTAAGCCTAATGGTATGGATGCGATTCTGCTTTGATCTATCCTTGTTAGTGATAGCCTGACCAATACCTGTTGCTGCTCCTAGAGAAGAAATAGAGGCGTCTTTTGCCCTTTCTTCTAACTCTTCTACAGCCATCATTGCCTGTTCGATCTCTGCTCGATCTCGCGACTCCATAGCATCGGCCAAACGATTAACTACTTGGTAGTAACTAGCTGAAAATGGTCTAAAAGGGTTATCAGGATGCTTATCGGAAGAATCCGATTCGGTAAACTTTCCTTTCACTACACTTGCAGCTTTTCTTAAACCTTCGGCGGTTTTAAGATTTATACCCTTAGCTTGGGTCGGATCTTTGATAGCAGTCAGGCCATATAGCGTTTGCTTTGTAAACTGCTTGGCCAGTGCCGGATCCTTTGGTAGTGTTCTACGTATTTCGCCTGTTGGACCGATATATCTAATCCCCTGGACCCCAAGTAGCATATCGATCGATAGGGATGAACCTACACCGTTGAGCATGCTGGATTCAATTGATTTCATAACCCATGATATGAATCCTCCTCGACCTTCGTCCTCACCGGCTCTCATTTTGTCCGATAAAGCTGCAAGCCCATTACCATAGAGATCATCTACTAAATCTGATCTTTTATAATGACCGGCGATTCTTCTGGCTAGTCGATAAATAGGGGATCCGAACTTGCCTGAAGCTGGATGGGTGGAACTATTTCTACCCTCTGCACCTAACTTGGAAGGATCGCCAGCCATAGCGATGGTAATTTCATAAGGAGTCCATTGTGGTGCTGGCCCTCCTGGTATGAATCCTTCGGGCATCGGCGTGCCGCCTCTAGCCTTCCACTCATTAGAAAATCTGGGGCTTGATGTTAGTGGGCCAATTGTATTGTATAGCAAGTCTTCTGCAGCTTCTCTGCTATATTCTGGCGACCTTACATCTTTGATGCTTGCTGCTGACGCTTCGTTTAATACTTTGATTCTTGCATCGATACGAGATAACCACGACATATCATTCTCCTTATATAATATATTTAACTAATAGCGGCGTGTATAGAGATCTGCACCCTGCATGGTAGCAGCTTTATAATTCATTCGCACGGCGTCGCCGAGCAATAATAATTCGCAACCGGCGTTGACGTGCTTATACCTTAATTGGGGGCTATTCAGATAAACGATAGATTCCAGGATTGCTTTACGATTATTAGTAACCGTATGCTTCTTGTCGCCGATCTTATAAGATATCTGGTCTAAGAATACTATTTCGACTTCTTGGTGGGCTAAAGCCACCACTTGCATGGTTAACCTATTGGGAGCAAAGTCGCAACCTTGCTCCCAATTGGCTACTAATAATCCGTTGCAATGCACTAAAGCTACGTTTTTGCATTCACCAATAGTCTCTTTATTAGTTGCTATGACCTTGATATCTGATGATATCTCGTCGATATGTTCATTAATGGAATTATAAACTAATACCAATTGTTTATTTTCATAAGTCTGGGCTTTGAAATTGGCTACCGCCACATCAAGCCAGTTGGCATCAGAATAATAACATAGACAACTAACTAAAGGGATCGATTCGCTCATGATATTAATTTGAAATCAGTAACCGGTTTATTGTCTATCTTGATATCCGACAAGTCAGATACCTTAATAGTAACCGTATACTTAGTAGCCGGACCGGTTGGAGTAGGAGTAGGTAGAGGCGTAGGAGCAGTAGCTCTGCCATAAAGCGCTACAATTCTCTTTACGTCATCATTATCTACTGGCTTAGGGACATTGGGGCTATAATAGGGAGCCATCAATGCGGTAGAAATCCTGGAGTGGTCCAGTCCCAACAAGTGTCCAAACTCATGGCAGGCCACATTTTCCATCAATATTCCACGCTGCCCAGCGGTAGCTAGCCACCTCTCATCTAGGTCAAATCGCATCAATAATTGGCCTTGATATGAATTACCGGATGGCAAATAGGCCCAGGCCAAAGTATTTCCCGGACCATCAAAATTGCTGCCTCTGCCTCTGCCCGTCGAAATGACGAAATTAGCCTTACCTGCGGTATTCACCCTGGTAAACTTAAGGTTGGCGACATTGGACCAGCTAGACCAAGCTTTGGCCAAGATAGCATCTTGGTCTGTCTTGGACAGCCCTTCCACATATTGCTCGACGAAGTATGTCAGTTCACTTAAACCCCACTTAGCGGCTTGAGGACCATCAGCCATAGCATAATCGGGCAAACCACAGCGTGGAGTGTGTTCCATCATCTTCACTAATTGATGGTCGATTGAGCCGGTAGGCTTTAACCCCAAGGCTTTTTGTACGTTCTTAGTATATTCCTCTACCTTTTGTGGTGTTAAAGGACCTTCGGCCTCATTCCATTGATAAGTAGCGATGTAATTTAGAGCAGTATCAAGCTCTGGAGTCTCTAGATCTGATTGTTTTTTAATCAGCTTAGCCGGAATAGCGGCGAATTTCTTATAGCAGTTAAATTTAAACGCCTTATTAGCCCTTGGGCTTTTAGCCGCTGCGCTTCTTGCCTTTTTTGCCATGATCTTTTTTACCTTTTGACCAATTGATGAATCTATCTCTATCGGACGGATCGACCAAAAAACTCAGTCGCTTCTTGGATTTGCTTTTTATCGTTGCATTCGGATAATTAGGCACGACTTCCCAGTGACCTTGCTCTATGATGCTTAGTTTCATATGCTTTTCTGTGTATTCTCTGAGCAGTCAAATCCTAAATATTTCGCCTTCCATAGATTTTGATGGTAACCCGTACAGGAAGACCATTCATCTCTTTTACTAATGATTTTGTTGGCTACTTCTACTAAATCATGATTGAGTATGAATTCTTCTATCTGCGATTTGTAGCCTAATACTTGGCTAAGATCATAAGAATCATATTCTAAATGAAGAATCTCAATAACCTGATTATCATCTATCCAGTCAATAGCTATATCTACTCCCCATTTCGGTTTACATAGTAGTAAGTAATTGAGAAGCCGACATTTGGGTACCATAGAGATTATTTGTTCTCTAGCAGCTCCTTCAAAGTCACACCTGTTAAGGAGCATACAATGTTCCAGGTATAGGTTATCATGTTCTAATCGTATCCAAGGGCTTGCTAAAAATTGCTTATTCAAAAACTTTTTAAGCTTTAACCCTTGTGCGACATAATAATACTTTTCTAATTTAGTTAATTCATAGCCATCTTTATCATAACATTGTAAATATCGATTTCGGATATAGTCATATGATACCCTGCTTCTACAATGGGCATCGGCAATAAAAGATGTTTTAGAGATTTCTAGTAAATATGAGGCCGCAGACATGAAACTTGATCCAGATATCTTAAGAGCTTCTTATATCGCTAAGTCCGCACCTAGTTCTCATGAAATCGGTTGGCTCGGACATAAAAAATTTAGAGGGTCAAAAGAAAAAGTGCAAGTAAAGTTCGATCCTTCTGACGAGAAGATCAAGGATAAATATATCTACCATACACACCCTTACAAAGGAGATTCTAATCCTCTGTATGCAATGCCCTCTGCTCAGGATCTAAAGGTAGCAGTCAATGTAGTGCAACAGGGTCTCAGAGGTATAGTGATATTCGCCGGAAAGTACTATACAGTTATTGCACCGACAGATAAAGCTACTGCTGAAGCCAAAATGTTTCAATATGATAAGGCTCTAAAGCGTGGCGATATAGAAGACGCTATTAAAGAGATAGAACGCCTTGGATTTGATATAGAGACCGGTGAGATTTAGAAGATATATCGAATCTCGCAGTACGGCATACTGGTATTAATCAGAGATATCATAGCATCCTTTGCTGATCCCTTGATATTGTTTTTATATCTTAAGTTTACCATTCCATTCTGACTTAGTTTTCGTTGTTGTATAACAGTAGCTCCGAATTTATTAGTAGTCTTTTGGTCGGGATCATCCCAGTGACGCCATAAATATTTCTCTTCTGCCTTAGGATGCCACTGCATATTTATTGCGTGAAGCTTTTCATTATGAGTCAGAAATATTACTTCGGCTTTAAGCTGTGCTTTGGCTTGAGGTGTGAGCGTCTGGTTTAAGGTGTCGAATAATTTAGAATAATCCGCAAGCCAATTTTCATAAATGATTACCGGGCTGAGGTTGATATGAACCTCATAGCCTGCATCTACAAATCGATTGATAGCATTGATTCTATCACTTATAGAAGATGTCCTGACATCCACGACTTTCGAAACATGCTCAGGTATTAAACTGAATCTGATTCTGGTGTTGCCGCCATGATTATAACTTAGTAATTGATCATTTACATATTTAGTGGCGAAGCTAGCTTTTGCATTTGGAATTTCGGCAAATAACTCGATTAGGTCTTTGATATTGTCACTGACCATAGCATCTACGCTACAATCATTATTTTCTCCTATATCCCATACCCATTTTACTGGATCAGTTTGTCTATTATCATCTGTGATTGGTTTGGTGCCAAGTCTTTTGCACTTATTGGAGATATATGATTTGATGCGTTCTATATTGGCAAATACTGTGATAGGATTAGCATATCCTTTGCGTCTGGCTACGTAGCAATAACTACATGACATTGCACATCCAGAAGAGTGGCTTGGGGCAATCCAATCGGAGCTACGAGTATTAGGTCGAGCAGATATAGATTTCTTGATACCCAAGATTAAAGTAGACGATTTGATACGATTCCAAGCTTCGATGTTAGATTCATCTCGATGCACCGATTCAATATTCCAGTGGCTATCGACCTCTATCTTCTCAGCATCTAAATGCTGATCTAATATTTCTTGACCGCGTTGATATTTAAGAGCTTCTGGCTCGTAGTATAACTTATTAATGTTTAGCATTTTTATATCCTTTGCTTTGGCCGATTGTAGCAAAGGAAGCGATGCGGTAAAATCGCTAAGCTAGAATAGAGGCTTGGTGAGCTTTATGGCTTTCCCATATCCGGGGTAAGAAGTCCTTCTATAGCTAGTGCCGATTAAGGTACCATTTTCGCCAGCGTGTCCGAATATTATAGAATCCTGGTTGTATATCTGGCCCAATTCCATCAGATCTGCTTTTAAAGTGCCCAGATCTAGTTGATCTATAACTAAGAAGCTATCTTCCTTGACTTTTGTTTGTTTATAGCTTCCTAAATTCTCGATATACTTACCGGTGATGGAGATGGTTGCATACTTAAGAGCCCTTAACTGTGCTCTTAGTTCGTTATTTCGAAGATCGTTTTCTTCTTTAGCATATTCAGATCTGTGAGCAGTTATAATGCCAAAGTCATGTTTTATTAATTGGTCAGACATGATGCGCTTAAGCCATCTTTATTCGCCATCTAACTGTGATGACATAATCTTCGGACTTTTTGATTGGCACTCTAAGAATTCTGTGAGAAAAAATTCTGAAACCATCCCTATAAACCGCTATATCGCCGGTGATAGCATTACCTTCCTGATCGACTGGTATTCTATCTAATGTAACGTCTCGACCTCCTACCGACTTATCTAATACTAGGTAATAAGGATTTAACTGATTTAAGATATCGTCCGGATCTGTAGAATTAGCGGCAACTATCTTTATTTGGTCGCCTTCTCGGATAATGTCTGGATCAATTACGCTTAGTGCTAGATTAATAGTCTGAGTGCCATTAGCAACTGCCGGTAATGGCAGACCATTTTCACCACTAAGGAAGTATGTTCTTGGGTCACATTCACATTGGCCAACGCTATCGACTTCTGCGGCACCTACTAATGCTACTTCTGTTAGAGTAAAGTAGGTGCTAGAAGTGGTACCAAAACCGTTATATTCGTCTTTAGTAAGAGTCGTTTCAAGAACCAGCACATTATTAACTGCTCTTACATCTTCCTGTAGAAGAGGTGTCCCTGCAGGTTGATAACTTGGTTCAAAGTAGATGCGCTCTATTCTTTTTAGAGGGCGATCTGGTTCGGAGATAGGTATGGCATTGATTAAGCCGCCATCGTAGTCAGCACCAGAATATAAAGTCACTGGGATATATCCACCACTAACGGTGTCGAGATTATAGTATCTCTCGTCGGCCACATCTAATGGTACACCATTTTGGTCGTAGGATGCGCCAAAGACGATGTACTTAGCCGCGTACTCGTCAATGTCAAGGCCACTATTTATCCAGGCACCGGCACCTGAACCCGCTGTAGGATCCCATACTTTGTTGTAAGGTAGCCTATGCGCTAGGATTTCTTTAGCAAAGATTTTTACTATATTATTCTCACGGCGTTGGCTAATGATATTGCCATCTACATCTTTAACGATGATTTCTATCTCGCCCTGATACTTATTAATATCTTCATTAAGTTCAAGCTTCGACATTTTTACCCTCAAGGAATATTAACGGTGGGCGTGTAGAAATAATCAGCTGGAATTCTCTTAATGACGATGGTCAATTTATCACCGCTGACTAAGGTCGTATTAAGAATGCTAATTCTAGGCGGAGGCGGTGACCCTAGTATTACTGTATTTCTTGGGTCTAACAATAATCCATTACGATAAATGTAGCATCTCGAATCGTTTTCGACCTTATCCAGCAAAGAGGCCGGGATGTCTATTTGTGTGACCCCATTGGCCGTGATATTGACATTGAAAACGATCTCTGGTGTAAAACTAGAGATCGTTAAGTTTATTTCGTCATACCACTGCTGTAAGGTCTTTCCACCTAGGTCTAAGGTGTTAGACAAATCGATCCATGATCCATTTACATTTATCTTAAGAATATTATCATTTAGATCGAACCATAGGGTCCCATCTCTATATTGGGTAGGTTCAGTCTCGCTACTTTGATTAGCCAATAGACCTATCAAAAACATACGAATATGATCGTACCGAGCTTGACTATTTGGAGCCGGATAGTTATCATGCTCTTGCCCCGTTGTGCCGACATCATTAGCGAAGTCAATAAGGGCAGAGCTAAACCTAATTCTATTATCCATATTATGTGTTACCTGGTGCTACTGCCTCTTCTGGAGATGCCTGTGTAGGAGGCTGAACCAGTTTGCGTGATATCTCTCTTACTGCTTTTTCCTGATTTCTCATCAATTCCTGCTTGTGGGCAAATGCCCCAGGAGCGTCACCCTTAGCAAGATCTAAGGTATTGAGCAATTGCTCTTCAAACTCGTTAGGCTTGAAGAGGGTCTCATAATTTATTCTGGCAATTGGCTGCGGAGCATTGGTGCTCGCGTTCTTGACATAGAAAATAATGGCCTGCTTGTCGCTCGATGTCTTCCAGCTAATGCCCCGATTCTTTAATACATCTTGGATGGGTCCTATGCCAAGAGTCATACCTAGATCGTTCATGGCCTGGCCAAATTTAGCAAAGATGTCCTGTGGTTGAACATCTTGGGCATTTGCTATACCATTTAATGCCTCATCGATTTTGCGGTTAAGCACACCCTTACGCATGCTTTTAGCTCTAGGAGAGTTAGGATGCTCGATACCTCCAAAGCTGGTATTGCTGGTAAAGCTTCTGCGTTGCCGACTACTCTGGTTGGATCTAAACCGCCCACTGGTAGCCGAATGTCTTTGTGATTCGACAAGTTCGCGAGCAACATTTAAAATGTCGGCATACTCGTTTATTTTGGTCATATGCTCGGCTTTCTCCAACTCTGTAATTGCTTTATCTGAGATCACTAGGACAGTTCCGCCTCTGATCTTTTTTAGTTCTATATTAATATGCCTACAATCTGGCAGCGATTTTAATAATTTATCTTTAACTTGATCCAAAGGCTGGGCTATCGTGACGCTTTTGATTTGAGTGTCATTGATAACTAAATTATAACCAATCTCGTTTTGGTTACAATAATTATCGATAGCTCTTAGTGTTGAGGACAGTTCATCCATTATTATCTGCCCATTCTACTAAGTGTGTTAATTGTGATTTTTTGCCTTCGATCAGTAGAATACCTGATTGGTTCTCTGACTCCTTTAGAGATTTATACTTAAATGCAAAAGCATTGCCTAAAGCATCGGCTAAATCTACTAACGAGCCTGTTAATAGCAGATATTTTCTATATTTATTATTAAATATCTTGGTAATAGCTGGGTCGCTCGATTTAAATGCCCAGATCTTACCTTCGATATCTGGGCTAATGTAAATCGTTTTGGTCTTATAACCAATTTTGGTACCCTTCTTATCGACCGCCACATTCAATAAAGGGTAACGTTTGCGCATTAGCATTGCCAATTCTGCACATAACCTTACCCGCATACTTTTTAGCCTCGTCTTAACCGTGGCTATGCGGTCTTTTAGTTCGTCGACTTGATCACACAAGTCGGCGCAAGCATCGATCAAGTAGGAATGATCGGGCTCTTCCAATATTATCGATAGTTTATCGTTAATATTTAGGCTCATAATTCTGTCGGGGTTATGCGTGATATTTCATCAATGACGGCATCATCAAGACCATCAGCATTAAGATCCTGGCTCACCTCAACTACTTTTTCGAGTAGTTCTTTAGCACGATCCGGACAACCGATGAGTTGTACGTACCGAGCAGCCAATTTTAGCTCATCGTTTTTAAATCCGTCGTACGGACAATTAGAGCTACTTGGAGATTGGTCAAGATTCGGGTCAATGATCCCATACTGACTTATCTGTTCGTTCATAAGTCTTAGGATCAGATTTATGTTATTATCCATTTGGTATACCTCATTACTTGTATATTTTCATCCAGTATATAGATAGGCTGGTAGGTACAATTATTATTTACAGGAACCGATCAATGTCTTATCCAACGTCATTCCCGGTCAAAGAACTCACAGATATTATCGGCTACATCAAGGCCGGTACCGTCAAAGAGAACATCAAGCCATTTGCAGAAGATCTATGGTGGTGCCAAGGCTACGCCCAAAGTGTTTTAATAGGCCAGCCTCCACAAGTATTGTCACAGGAATCTCGCCAATTCACAGTTGAAGAAGCGGTATCTCAACTCGAACAAGTTCTTCAGCAGCAAAGCGCATCGGAGGCATCTGCTCAAGCTCTCAATCCCGCTATGCTTCTCTTGTTAAAATTCGCTCTTGAACAACTGATGCAGATCCTCAAAGATTATCTCGAAGGCTAATTTTTAGTATATTTCTACTATAGGATAGAGCAGATGAGAACTATATTATTGGTATTGTTGACCTTCTCTTGTGCTAATGCTCAAGGATTTTCCTTAGTCTCGCAGCAAGTGGCACCTAAACCCACACCTACTGAAGAGTCTGCATCGACCATTGACTTAGTCCAATCTGCTCAATCCTATGACACTGGCGATCTAATCGTCTTGGATGTCAAAGGAGTAGAATCTAATGCCGTATCGACCACATACAAATGGATCGTAATACCTGACACTAACTATTTAGTGTGGCCAGACGGTTCCAAATTGGTCATGTCTACTGGCAAATCAAAAGAATATCGAGTCATCATGACGGTCGGCCAGGTCTTTAAGGATGGTGATAGTGTTACTCAAAATCTAGAAACTATTACCAGAGTTATCGAAATTAATAACGGAAATACTACAATCACTCCGGTACCGACCGATAATTCTATAAATTCTTGGCTAAATCTGATAAAGATAGATGCACAGTATACAAGGCTTCAGGCCAAAAACGATGCCAAGAAGCTCTCTGCATCTTTCAAAGATATAGCAGCTAAAATTGATGCAGGTCAATATAATTCTGTAGCAGCTATAATTACGGCTACAAGAGATAGCAATGACACAGCCATGATAGAAAAGAATGCTTGGACACCTTGGTTTGATGCCTTGGCGGCGTATTTAAAGGATTTGACAGATGCGGGCAAGCTTGAAACAATGCAGCAATACTCCACGCTTTGGAAGAGCATAGCAAATACTCTAGAAATATACAGCCTACAATGATCTGCAATCCTGACCAACTGCTTTACAAATATCATCCAGACTTTGATGATCCTAAGGCAGTTGAGCAGATCTTAAATTACGAATTCGATCCTATAAATCATACCAAACGTTTAAAGACCATAATACGGTATGAGTTCTTAGATAGCGATCGAATATTACTACCGCAGTATGAACAAATACTCTTTAAGCAGCTAAATCTGCTTAAAAAACTGGCTAATGAAAATCCGACCGACTACGAACAATATAAGGTCAAGATAGATAAATTAAAGTCTATCATCGTCTCTCATAATGTTCGCTTAGTTGGCAAAATGTTTGTCTATGTTCACGGACCAGATCAGGACAAAATGATCGAGCACATATCTGATGGTGCTCTTGCTCTCTATAAAGCTGTTGATCGATTTGACGTCTCTTTTAATGTAAAATTTAGTACTTATGCTTGCGTTTCAATCCTTAGAGTCCTAAAGCATAAGCCATCTAGATTAAAGTATACGAACGATTTTTCGGGCTGTGTTGATGATTCTTCTTGTCTCACAGAATTGGCAATTGAGCTTGAGCATGCTGAGACAGTCATTAAGGATCTCTTTTCTAGTGGTGTGATAAATCAGCGTGAGAGGGAAATGATCGAATTGCGTTATGGATTCGGTGATAATGAGGAACACACCTTGGTAAGTATTGCAGAAGCGTATGGGGTTACTAAAGAAAGAGCTAGACAAATTATCGTAGCTGCTTTCAAGAAGGCGCAGGAATACTTACTATCCAAAGGTGACAAATATGGCTATCAAGACAAATAGCATTTATGTCGACAGACGCTCAAATGATTTAGTTAATGCCGTTTTTTTCGTGTTCTCAAATAGCCATGATGTAGAGACGATGTTCACTGACGCCTTAGAAATAATAGTCCGCCATGATCAAACAGTGGTAACTGTACGATACGATCATTCTAAGGATCAACCCTTTATCATTAATGGCACAGAATATTTCACTGATTCTAGCGATGTTTTGATTAGAATAGATGAGATTATTGGCACAGATGATAGTGCCATCAATCTTAAGAGTGTCTTAAATTAGCATTGTGAATAGGTCATAATGCTGCTTCTGGTTTTTTAGCTTAGGATATGCTTATGTTTTCGCTACCTGTCGTTGCTTTGCTCGCTCTTTCTTTTGTTCAGGAAGCCGCTGCGCCTCCTCCAACTCCGGCACCTAACAACAATGCTCTGCTCATTGTATGCGATGCCGAACCATCGAAGTTCATTCTCCTTGATTCCGAAGGGAAATGGCTATCTAGCGTGCGTGAAGCTAAACTCAATTATTCCCTACAGCAGCCGCCAACTATTGATTGCGTCATGTATGAAGGGCCTTTTAAGCCTAACAAGCCTAAGACCAAAGTCTGGACAATTGTTGAGTTAAAGAGTGTGTCCAGCGAAGAATTCTACGGATTTATTGAGTCTTTACAAGAAGACCCATTTGCTATTAAAAAGATGGCAGAAAAGAAGTAATAAATAAGCGAATGGGGGATATTTCTATCCCCCATTTTTGTATACCGACAGAATCTACTGAATTACTTGTCAGTAGGAACGCCTGGCTTAACTTCGAGATTTACAGCTTGGCTTGCGACGATCTGAACGTCAATTACACCAAACAAAGATGTTACACCTTCGCCTAGATCGGCGTCGGCTTCTACTTTAACCTGAGCTACGCCGAGTTTGCCGGTGGTAACAGCTTCGCAGCTGAGGCCATCTTCGGATACTACCAGCGAAAGCAAAGAATCATCGGTGCAGGTCCAAACGGGTGCACCGTCTAGACTTGCTGGGTTACCTGCTGCGGACACAGCACTTACTGTGAAGCCGACTTTCTGGATGTCAGTTAAAACCAACATTTGAGTTCCTCTTCAAAAAATAGGATTACTTACCGCTCACTTACCACGCCTATATCCATTTTAAGCTTTGGTAATGGTCGGTTAGAAACGGGACCAATTGACAACTTTAACCGTGTTTTGCCGGGTCTTGGTTTCATAAGAATAACGGTATATTCATTATAGCCGAAGATCCACCAACCCACTTTCTTACGATGTAAGTGTACTACTTTATATCCTTGGAGAATGTGTTTATTAATAACATCGAAAAATTCGTCTACGTCATATAATGTGACGCTGATGAATCTTTCTAACATTCCCATTTGCGGCGTGCTTTGCATATTCGCTTGTCCGGAGTTTTGCTGCAGTCAATATTGTGCATCTTCATCTGACCGCGTGACCTGGAACAAAACGATTTACGTCTTTTAGCTGAAGCTGGTGATTTTTTAGCTTGTTTTTTGGTAACAGGAGGCTTTAAGTTCATCCCCTCTGTGCGTTTATAATAATCTCTACCCTTTTGAGTGAGTCCACCCTCAGGATTCTTATGGGCCTTTTTAAGCCCTTCAAGTATACTGAATAATTCGTTGTGTATCTCTTCTATCATACTTTATCTTTGAGTAGCCAATAGCAGACTCATTTTTTGGATAACTCGGAGATAGCATATTGATATAAATACTTTAAAAACTTTTTACGATTTTCAGGTTTTAATCGTCTTAATTGTGATGATAATGTAGAATTGCTACTAGGCTCCCGCAATATCTTCAACACTTTAGAATCCGAATAGCTATCAGTGAGCCAATCCAATGTCGTTTGTGCCCAAGCCATCATCTCTTGTTTATTGTTAGCGTATGACACTTCGTCAGCAATGTCAGGGGCATGGGCTTTACCGGATCTTTTGACTTGCCTGGCAACTTGCTGTCGATGAATCAGCTCGTGACGCAATATATTTCTGAATTGTTTTTTGCTTGGCATCATATTTACAAATGCTATTAACCCACTTGTAGGATGCGTATAAGCAAAAGATGAACCAGGTACAAATTGAAGATCTTTCGGATGCGCCAATTTTTCAAATTGTTCTTTATCTACAAAATAAATATCGTATGGATTGAAGTACTGGTTTAATTCTTTAGTCCCTTTAATTTCGGTATATGCTTTGACAAGCTCTTCGATAGGAACATCAAGATTAGGATCGATAACCGCTTCGCGTAATATTCTGGTCACTTCTTTAAACAGCATATATTTATCCTTTACAGATATATTTAATTTTGCAATAGTTTTATAAAGGAGCAATACATGCTAAAAGATTTATGCGCAGCCAGGCAACACCTTCATAGGACGGTGCTAATAAATGACTTATTTAAAGGATGTCACGCTGAACAATACAAAGATGATAAGATTAATTTTTACAAATATTTTGATGTTTCAGCTTCAGAAACCGTAGCTATAACTTGCCACCATGATATAGTCAATCGTCATTCAGATAATTGCTTAGACAACAACGCTAGTGTTTATAACATCTTAATGCTAAACGAAGAAATTCAACAGCATAATCCTAAATATAATATTTTACTAGCAATTGTTGATGAAGAAGAATCAGGTGGTGGTGGTATTATGAGGCTCATGGATTGTTGGACTATTAATCAACATATAGATTTAGAATTAACTGCGGCTGGTGATACTATATGCTATAGTCACTATGGCCAATATAACCTTACACAAGGTATGACTTATAAAAAGCAACCTCTAAATAATTCAGCAATTGCCGCATCTTATTGTTGTAGCTTGAATAAGCCGTATGCTGGTGCTTGTATTACTCTACTCGAACGAGATCAAGTTTTGAAATCTTATCCTGATAATTGGCGTAAGATCCACTCCTGTGAGGATAAGATCGTATTGGCCAATCACGACCATATGGCAAATTTAAGAAGCAATTTATTAAGATTGCTTTGCCTTAGCAATGACCCTTGAAACCATCTCATATAGCTGATTTTCGTCCATTTTCAAATTAGCTGCTGTTCTTTTTACTATATCGCGCAATATAGCTTCAAATGCAGGCTTTGGTAATGGTCGATTATACTTCTTGTTATTGTGGTCCATCAATTGTGCCTCAGTTTCGAAATTGCCTTGAAACTCAAGCATTGGCTTACCACTAGCATCTATGGTTATACCAGCATAAATATTATTATCTCTCAGATAATTTTCTGCCCGACAATCAGGCGCGGTCCTTCTGGTGCACAAACCTGCTCTAGGTAAAGCATCTTTAGGTCTGAACTCCCCTACATCCTGCAAAGACTCTATGGTTTGAGGATTATTGCCTTTTGGAAATTTTAATACTACCAAATCTCCGGTCTTTGCGATGACTTCAGTTCCGGGTAATCGACTAGCGACTGCAGCCTGAACTTCTTCACCCATATAATTCTCTTCGACGAAGCTTGCCAATTCTATTATCTCGTCGAATCTTAGATCCCTAAGCATTCTAAAAAATAGCTCAGGTTGTGCTGGGACCATCATCTCCTGACCTTTAATGGAGACTTGTTTTCCTTTAGCAGCTTTGAACAGGTTGGTGATATTACTCCAAACCCGCATTACTTGTTCGCCATTATTTAGAAAATCTTTAGCATCTTTGGCCAACAAAGTATACAATTGCCCATAAGATGTAGGCTTATCACCACCTATGAAAGCAGCCATTGTGGGCTGTTTATTACGCTGATCGAACGATTGGATTTGACCCGCTACATTCCAGATCTTCTCCCAAATATTGGGATTGTTTATCATTTCAAGAACGTCTGGATTTGACTTAGCATGTAGTAGCAATACTTTTTTAACGTTATCTGGATCGTCCTTTGCTTCTAACATTAACTGAGTTCGGAAGCTATTTAGAAAGCGATTTAAACCAGTTTCGACGATCAATCTAGCATATGCGTTCGAAAACATCATTATCTCCTATTTATTATAATTTTGATATTAGGTCTATTCCTAGCAATTGTTTGTAATAGTTAGCCGCATCGGTATTGTTGGTAATCATAGGTTCCGCCTCAGGCCAACCACCCTTTTTAAACTTAGCGGCATAATCTACAGCGGCAAATGCATCCGTCATAATTATTGGTTCAGCTTCGGGCCATGGCTGCTTCATGATTTCGGTAGAGAATCTCTGAGCAGCAATAGGATGTAACAATAATATTTGTCGCTCTTCTTCTGTTGACAACTCTAAATAGGTATCCGCGTCGTGTTTAAAGCCAGGAAATGACCTATAATTTTTTAGTTTATTACTAATCTTATTATATACATGGCTAGGGTCTAGATTATATAAAGAATCCGGATTTATATCGTTAGCTTCTAAAAAGCTAATTAGTTCTAATTTCATCTCTTCGAATGACATTGTGTCTTCTCTGATATATTAACTTAGAGACGCTACAATCAGGTCTTCTAACTCATTATAAATTAATTGCTGTATGTTAGCGGCAGGTACGAATTTATATTCGTTCTCTGCCCGGCCAAGAGGTTGGTCTACAATCGATTTTAGATTTTTCGTAAGATTCATTAAATATGCAGGATGTAGTAGTACTTTCTCTATTCCTGGTAACTCTGTGTCTATAAAATTAGTCAGCTCTTTGCTCCTTTTAGCTATTGGAGCTAAGTCGTTAATGATCCCTTTCATCTCAGAATTATAAAATCGATTCATTATCTGTTCATTCGATTGTATATCTTCAGCTATAGCCCGTTTGACCAAGTCTACAGTTTTATCACTCCAATTCCCTTCGTCTGACTCTATTGTAAAGTTATAATTCACCATTTCGACAGTACTATAATTCGTTTCGTCTTCTCTTACTATATCATATTCAAAGTGAACGATCAGGGAATCCGGAGCGAATTGTAAAAGTCCTTCTTCATTAGGTCCTTGAAGGATGTATCTAAAGATATTCAAAATATCGCAGCTATGATGACCGCCTGCTAAATCTAGCAGCAATACCTCCCTACCAAAGACTTGTAGACCAAACTCTAGCTCTACTTCCTCTCTTTCTCTCTCGTACATTCACTCAACTCCTATAATCAATCTATATATTTTTAATATCTTTGGTAAATATTATAATACAAACAATGAAAATAATTATTTTCTGATTTAAAATATAATAGATACTATTTTTTGAAGGGAAAACATATGAATTATCTATCAATTGACAACGAAGAAAGATTTACCACTATAGCTGACGCTATTGTTTCACGTGAACAAGAAGTATTTAATTATCAACTAAATATAGATAATTATACGGCAATGCTAGCAGCATCCTCGGATTTGTCTGAAGAATGGCCACCTGAGATCGCACAATTTAAAAATATGAATCCTGCCGTTGTGGCTAGCACAGTACCAGAGGATTTGCTAGATCTTGTAAACGATTACTCATATCGAGATCGAATCAAGTTCTTATTAAAGACTGAAAAAATCGAACAATCAAAATCACAAAAAGTCTTGGCAGCATTAATATCCCAGCTTCCTCCAGATCGCCTCAACGATTTGGTTGCGGCAGCTAAAACCAAACTAGTGATACAAAGACAGAAAGCACTAGGCTAGGTAAGCTTCAAATAGAGACTCGGTTAAATCTTTAGGTCCTGACACCTCGATAACATAGGCTCCAGAGTCGATAGCAGCTTTGATACCTCTTGGAGAATCTTCGACCACCAAAGTCTCAGATGGCAAGCATCCGAAGTGGATCATAGCCTTCCAATAGATCTCTGGGTAAGGCTTGATCCACTTCACTTCATTACCACATATGCTAAGATCAACCAATGATAGATCTATTGACATTTCTACAGTCTGTCTAATAGCATTAGAACAGATAGCTAAGTATACACCTTTGGATTTTAAATAACCAAATAATTTAGACCAGTCATGTTTCTTGAGATGTTTATGGGTTAACGCCTGCTTTGCATGCCAAATCGAATCGTGGATCTCTGCAGGTAAACCCTTCGTCTTAGCGAGTATTTTTAACTTCTCTCTCGTGCTAAGGCCTTCATAATCCGTACTATGCTCATGCCAGGTTATGCGATACTCAGGAGGCAATGCTTCATTTAGACAATCAAAGTGTAGCTTCCTGCTGTCTACTAAAACACCATCAAAATCGAAACAGATCAGCCTTATTCTAGGCATTTTCATCCCTCACTATTTCGACTGCAAATCCATCATAAACTAAAGGCTTATATGTATCAGACCACCAAAGATGCTTTGCCAACATCCCTTCAGGATGCGTAGGATGCGTTTCTGGTGACCATACATTATATAGATTACTGTAATAATTCATTGCTTCAGAACTACCAGCAGCAAATTGATCACTCGGCATGAAGCCATTCTTAGAATCTTCAATGATTTGCTCCACCGGTTTGTTGATTCTCGCGCTAATTCTATCGAATTTTAGGAGCTGGTTAGGTGCAAGATAAATAATATTCGGTTTGGCATCCTTAATATCAAAGGCATTTACCCTTAAATCGAATCGGCAGCGAATGACCAAGTCATACTTGAATCCTAGCTCTATTTCGTACTGTTGTCTTAACTCATTAGCTTTATAGATAGAATAGTACATCATCAAGGCATTAAAAAAACTGGCCTTTGGTGATTTATCTATAAATCGCTGCTTTTCAGGTTTCTCTATAAGTAACTTCTTCGGCTTATATAGCTTAGCCAAGCAGGCCGAATCAGTTAAGTATTCATCTGTGTTATACTTTTCATATAAAGAGATATCATAGTCGTCGGTATAATGGTGATGCCGTGCATCCCTAAAATAGCTGCCAGAGTACATCCAAGTATGGATGAACACATCTGACTTAAAGGGAGCGATTAGCTTTTTGTATTGCGAAGGAAAACATCTTCTAAATGTCCTTACTTGACCTGAAAGACATAAAGCTACTTTCATCACTCACCACTCTAAGTAAAGTTCATACACCAATAACTTTATTATAAGCTATCGGATACAAATGAGAATATTCTTCGATGTCGGAGCTAATAATGGATCTACCTCTGTTCCTGAAGCTATTAAAGATCCGGATACAATGGTCTATGCCTTCGAGCCAACACCATATCTAACTCACATGATAGAGGATAAAATAGCTCAACTACCTAACTATCTATTAACCAAGAAAGCCGTATCTGACTATAATGGCAGAGCCAGATTTAATGTGGCGGGTCAAGCTGACTGGGGATGCAGCTCATTGCTACAGTTTTCAGAAAATTCACGAACGCAATGGAAAGGAAGACCTTGGGGGTACGGTGACCACAATTTCCATGTTACCGAAGTAATGGAAATCGACGTAATAAGATTAGATGATTTTGTAGCAGAACATGGTATTGAAAAAATAGATTATTTGCATATAGACACACAAGGCTCTGATTTGAAAGTCCTTCAAGGACTAGGAGATAAGATATCTATCGTTCAAGCTGGAGCAATGGAAGCTGCTTGTAGAAAAGACATCTTGTACTATGGGCAAAATACTTTGGTCGAATGTATCGAATTTCTAAATGATAACGGATTTAGAATCTTAAAAATAATGCCTAACGACCCGTTTTGTAATGAGATGAATATTTATTTCGATAGAAGGTAAGTCTTAGATTTCGTCGGCCAAATGGTCACAGATGGCGGCGAAACCTTTATTCTTCATTAGATTTACTATATGGTTAGGATGCTTGGCTGCGATATAAATAAGATATAATGGTCCCCAATTCTCGTCAATGCTTAAGCAATATTCTCCTTTTTTAAACGGAGCATCTAAGACATCTAAGGCATAATGGTAGGACCATTTGGCTACGGTACCAATTGCCTCCTCTCCTCTTTCAAAAGGTCCCCCCAGCACATCTCTAGCGTAGAAATACGAGTAACTTGCTGACCAGCTTATGTAATCTTCTCCCAACTCAAATCGAGAATGCAAGATGTAATTAGCATAACAATAACTATAGTAGGAATCCTTGGCTATTTCCTTTTCACCTAGAGGAAATGGGCCTTTGATAATATCTAAAGCGTAATTGAAGCTATACTCAGCATCCTGGCTAATTATCTCCTCTCCCAATTCAAAACGCTTTTGTATAAGCAGAGCATATAAATAGCTGCTATAGCCATCCGTGCTTATTGCCTCTTCGCCTTGGACAAAAGGACCATCTAATACATCCTTGGCGTATGAATAACTAGTTAAGGGAGACCTGCTAATAACATGTTCTCCCTCTGTAAATCTACCTTTTATTACATCTCTAGCATAGCTTAAGCATTTATATGGATCCTGTAAAATTTCACTCATGTCGGTATTGCGTAAACTCTCGATATATTCTTCACGCCTACCCATAAATATCCTTCTAGCTAATTCTAGATCTCCATAGCTAATTTGGCTATAGTGTTCTTGAATCCTTGTAATCTCAAGAGAAACGGTAAATGATCCGGATGATTGCTGGCTATATATGACAGATATTGATAGCCATAAATCGAATCACAAGATAGCGTGTATTCGCCTTTTATAAATGGTCCTTTGAGGACATCAATAGCATACTTTTTACTACACAGCCCATCAACACTTATTGCACTCTCACCTTTTGTAAATGGGCCATTTAATACAAACAAGGCATATTGTAAGCTATTAATTGCGTTACCACTGATAGCTTCTTCTCCAAGTTCAAATCTGGACTTAAGAACATTCTTTGCATAATGTACACTATAATATCCTGAAGAAGATATAGCTTCTTCCCCTAAAGCAAAAGGACCCTTAAGCACTTCTTCTGCATATTTATATGCAGTATCAGCAAACATGCTTATAGTTTGTTCGCCCATCGGAAAAGGACCTTTAATGACCTCAATAGCATAATCTAAGCTCAGCTGATGATCACCACTAATAGCCTCCTCACCTAACCAAAATCTTGCTTGTAGGACGTCCTTGGCATATCTATAACTGGCCAGACTATCTTGGCTGATAGCCTTCTCACCGATAGGAAAAGGCTCCTTTAAGACATCATGAGCATACATGTAGCTATATTCTCCATCTTCACTTATTTTATCCTCTCCGTCTTCAAACCTTCCGCACAAAACATAAGCGGCATATTGGTAGCACTTTAAGGGGCATTTGAGGATCTTCTTCATGTTAAACTTTTTCATATCAGATCTCTTCAGCTAAATTAGCGAATTTATCTCTGAATCTTTTCATTCTAACAATCCTCTTAAGTTCGTCAGGATGCTTAAGAGCAATAAAAGCGACGTACTCCTTACTCCATCGATCACTGCGACTAATAGCAGGTTCACCGCAGACAAAGGGCTCACCCAAGACATCTCTAGCATACATTAAGCTTAGATCTGCTTTTTTTCTAATCGACTCTTCGCCTTCTATAAATCGACCACCGATAACGTCTTGTGCATACTCAAGGCTTAATTCACCATTTCTGCTAATAAGCCTTTCGCCCGGTCCGAATCGTCCTTTTATAACATGCTTAGCGTATACTACTGAGTACTCACCTGCCAGGCTAATCGCTCTTTCTCCGCGTTCAAAAGGACCTTTTAAAACATTTGAGGCATACAAATAGCTATATCCAGGGTCTAAACTGATAGCTCCTTCAGCCTGTGATATTGGTGTACCTAAACCCATTGCATATAAATAACTTGTCTCCGAATTGGTGAAAATAGCAGCTTCGCCGAGTTCAAAAGGCCTTCTAAGGAATTTAGCATAAGCGAGGCTTGAATAAGGATCTAGGCTAATTGCTGCTTCACCTGGAATGAATCTGTCCTTTATAATCTCCTTGGCATAAATCAAGCTCGCTTCAGCGTTTGTGCTAATCAAGAATTCGCCTTCGTGGAATAAACCTTTTAGGACATTTCTGGCATACAGAATGCTATAATGGACATTGTTACTAATAGCCCTTTCTCCCATCTTGAATGGTCCCTTCAGGATATCCATAGCATAAAAATAGCTAAGCTCTGGTGAGTTAGCTATATGACATTCTCCCTCGGGATATGGGCCTTTAATAATCTTTTTAGCATAATCGAAGGCTCCCCTGGCAGTCGAAAGTCTAATGCGTTCCACTAAGAATATACTCCTTGTAGTCTTGGATATTTCTAAGTCATGTAGCTAGCCTTATATAACTCGTAAAATAACAACAGGAAGGCCCAAGAAAGGCCGCAGGAAAGACTCTAAATCACTGATTTCTACGAAGCCGATATCCTTTTGATAATTCGAAAAACTCAAAAGAAAATACCTTCTAACTGTTGCTTTTAATACAATCTTCATACTTGTATATATCGTATCATTATTTATACCCATCTAGAAAGCCCCCTAAATCATATGTCATACACCATCAACACCAATCCGCACTTTGCCCCAGGAGGCATCTATCCAAATCAAAAGCTTATACGCGAATTTCTCAGCTATGACATGAGATTTGAGCTGTTATGCGAGATAAAAGACAAAGGAGCATACGACTCATCTAAATCTGGATTCATAATACTCGACAAAATCTCGACAGACCACTGGTCACGACAATACGAACTCCCCTGGTCAATCGAAGCCACGCAGATAAAGCCGACAGATCTAATCCTAGATGCAGGATGCGGCTACTCCTCTCTAAAATTGGCTCTCTCAAAAAGAGCAAAAAAGGTCTACAGCATTGATATCGATCTAGATGCTCTACGAGAATCGCGTAAAATGCTGGAAGAGCTAGAAATCGAAAATGTAGAACTCATTTGCGCAGATATAGCAGACTATAAAACAGACCTCCAGTATGACAAGATATTCTGCATTTCCGTCCTAGAACACATCCCACAAAGAGAACGCATACTTGAATGCTTTAGCAATTTCAAAAAGCTACTTAAGCCAGGAGGAAGCCTAATCGTGACAATGGACGTCGCCCTAGACGGTATTATCGATAACTTCAATATTGACTATAAATTATATCGAGAGATACTGGAATATTTAGAATTTTCTGCACAGCAATTATCGGCAATCGACAAACTCCAAGACTGCAGAATTGCACTATTTTATGATAAGAATAATGAGAAGTCTGTCATAAGTGCAGCCTGCTTCGTGTACAACAAGCCATTATAAACCTATTGCTCCAAATAGCGAGCAATAGGAGAAATTGTTGCATTTTGATAAGCTTCCTCCTGAAAGTCGATCTGCATATCAGGAGAGAATATAGAATAAATAGCATCAAATAGGCTTGATTTATCATCAATATTAAATCTAAACCAAGACCTATTTGCAAATTTAACAGGCCGCCTGGTTGATGCCACTCTCATACCTTTATTCAGTTCTTCAGCAGCCATAAATAATTTTTTAGTCTTCAGTGACCTTTCTAAGCTAATGCCTTTATGAGTCGCCATTATAAAATGCTTTAATTCGATACCGCGATTTAAAGTATCTACAGCCTTGTTAAAATAGGTCTCATTCTCTAACTCTTCTTTTTTGCTTTCTATCCAAGATGTATCGCTACCTAAAATAGCTGGCACAAGATCCTCCTCGGTTTTGCCAGCTTTAGTCCAGCCATCTGCATCAACATGAACATCCAGGTTATAATCGGATGGTTCATCGTCTGAAGGATAATACCCATAAGTAAACTTCAATTCTACCAAGGTATCGCCAACAAACAGCGGTTTTAAAAACTGTAGTGCCGAAAAGTCGGGTGTTGGCAGATAAGACTTAATCACGTCATCACACCGGACAACCCCATCAGCCAAGTACAATTCGTATTCTTTTTCAAAGGTTAGCATTTAATTCTCCTGTCTATAATATATTAGCATTCAAAGCCGACTAAATTCTAACCCTTAGACTGTACCGCAATCGTACCATAATTCTGAAGCTCAGCACTTAAACACCTAAGTAAATTCATATCATCGTGGATACCGAGTTCTTCCCACTCAGGAGGAAGTTCACCGACTATAAACAAATAAGTCCTATAATCCTTAAAATAAGTGCCAAAAGACCCTTCAAGCATCGACTCAGCTATAATAATCTCCTCACCAGGAAACCATCTGCCTTTAATTATATCTCTAATATAATATAAACTGAACTCTGCGCTCCTAGCAATAGCCTTCTCCCCTAAAGGAAAAGGACCTTTCAAGACATCCTTAGCATATAGATAACTATATTGAGGATTATTACTTATCGCCTCCTCCCCAGGAGGCCATCTACCCTTTATAACATCCTTCGCATACCGGCAACTATAAGCAGAGTTCTTGCTTAGCGCCCCCTCACCTGAAGGAAAAGGACCCTCCAACACATACTTAGCATAAATATAGCTCTCCATAGCAGAGCTACCAATCATTTGCTCCTCAGGCCGACCGGCATAAATGACACCCTCGCCATTTCTCTTGGCTTCCAGAGCCGACGAAAGAAGTTTATCTATCATATCTTCTTGACCGCTTTATAAAAATTCTCAAGCTCTTCACCCATTTTCCTCAAAAGATCCAAGCCATTAATAAACTCAGGATCCTCCCACCCGGGAGGAAGCTCACCTTTATTCAACAAGAAAGTACAATAATCCTTAAAGACATCAGCAGAATAAAAAATAATCGCATCCTCCCCAGGAGGCCACCGACCTTGAACCACATCCCTAGCATATTGGTAACTAATATCCCCTAACTCACTAATAAGCTTCTCACCCAAAGGAAAACGACCCTTAAGTACATCCCTCGCATACAAATAGCTAAAAACCTCCGAACTAGCAATCTCCTTCTCAGCGAAAGGCCACCTACCCTTAATAACATCCCTCGCATATTGGTAGGCATAATCAAGGTCACGCCTAATAACCTTCTCCCCTAGAGGAAAAGGACCACCAAGGACCTCCTTCGCATACAAATAACTATAATCACCAAGCTTGCTAATAGCAGCCTCACCTAACGGAAAAGGACCACCAAGGACCTCCTTTGCATAATGATAACTGTACTCACCATCCTTACTAATAGTTTTCTCACCCAAAGGAAAAGGACCCTTCAACACCTCCTCAGCATATAAATAACAAGCAGCAGGACCATATAAGCTTATAGACTTCTCCCCTAAAGGAAAAGGACTCTGCAAAACATTCTTAGCATACAAATAGCTATGATAACCACAAATAGCAATCATTTGCTCCTCAGGACCGCCAGGAGCATAAATAACACCCTCGCCATTTCTCTTGGCTTCAAGAGCCGACTTATACAGTTGCTCTGCCTTATATAGATCTAAATTAGATATCATGTGTGTCCTTCATCGCTCTATAAAAATTTGCTAGTTCTTCGCCCATACTTTTCAACATATCCAAGCCATCATGGATCCCAAGCTCCTCCCACTCAGGGGGAAGCTCACCTCTAATAAACAGAAAAGTTCTATATTTTTAAAGACTCTTTCGTCAGACATAATCGCATCCTCCCCAGGAGGCCAGCGACCATGAATCACATCCCTAGCATAACGATAACTATAAATTGCATACTTGCTAATAGCCTCCTCCCCCAAAGGAAAAGGACCACGAAGATATTTAGCATATTCATACGCAGTATCAGCGTACCTGCTTATAGCCTCTTCACCTAAAGGAAATGGCCCCTTGATGATGGTAGTTGCATAATTAAGGCTATAATAATTATCTTTATTTATAGAAGCTTCACCCAGAGGGAACCTTCCACCAATCACTTCATCCGCATACGTTAAACTCACTTCGGCATCCTTGCTTATCGCCTCCTCCCCCAAAGGAAAACGGCCCTTAATTACCCCCTTCGCATACCAATAACTAGAAAAACCGTCCCCACTTATAGCCCTCTCACCTAAAGGAAAAGGACCACCAAGCACGTCCCTCGCATAAAGATAGCTATCCCATGCAGAAGTGGCAATCATTTGCTCCTCAGGACCACCAGGAGCAAAAATGACACCCTCGCCATTCCGCTTAGCCTTAGTAGCCGACATAATAAGATCTTCAATCTCTTTCATACAACCACCCCAAACTGGCTACTGTTCGTCGTACAAGATTTTATAAAAATTATCAAGCTCTTCACCCATACTCCTCAAAAGATCCACCCCATCATGGATCCCAAGTCCCTCCCACTCAGGCGGAAGCTCACCAATTATAGACAAATAAGTCCTATAATCCTTAAAGACTTCCTCATCTTGCATCATTCTCTCTTCACCAAGAGGCCACCTACCACGAATCACTTCCGTCGCATATCTATAACTATTTGACAAACCTTTGCTAATAGCCCTCTCGCCTAAAGGAAAAGGAGCCTCCAGGATATAAAATGCGTAGCAAAAACTTAAAAAACCATCCGTAGCAATAGCCTTCTCACCTTTAGGAAAAGGACCCTTAAGAACATATTTAGCGTACTCATAACTAAAAGCATCATCTTTGCTAATTGCCCTCTCACCTAAAGGAAAAGGACCCTCTAAAATATCCCTAGCATAACGATAACTATATATAAAAGAAGACGCAATCACCCTCTCTTCAGGCCCACCAGGAGGAAAAAAGTGCCCAGCCTTCTTAGCAATAAGAGCCAACTCAAATAACTCACTCGCATCAGACATTCCAATCACCCCCAAGTACGCTTCACAGCCTCAAAAAAATTCGCAAGCTCAGAACTCAAACTCTTCAAAAGATTCGCACCACCATGAATCCCAAGCTCCTCCCACTCAGGCGGAAGCTCACCAATTAAAAACAAATAACTCCTATAATCCTTAAACAAATTAGGATTACCCGAAAGCTCATCATCATTAACAATCGCATCCTCCCCAGGAGGCCACCGACCATGAATCACCTCCCTCGCATAACGAAAACTGTACTCACCAAACTTCCTAATAGTCTCCTCACCCAAAGGAAAAGGCCCATATAAAACATTCTTCGCATACCACAAACTATGAACCGGAGACTTAGCAATAGAAGCCTCCCCAAAAGGCCACCTACCCCTAATAACATCCCTCGTATACAAATAACCAAAATCAAGATCACGCCTAATAGCCTCCTCCCCCAAAGGAAAAGGACCGCCAATAACCTCCTTCGCATACAAATAACTATAATCACCAAGCTTGCTAATAGCTTCCTCCCCCAGAGGAAAAGGACCACCAAGGACCTCCTTCGCATATAAATAACTAAAAGAACCAACCTTACTAATCGCCTCCTCACCCAAAGGAAAACGACTCTTCAAAACAACATTAGCATACATATAAGCAAAACGATAATCTTTACTGATAGCCTTCTCACCTAAAGGAAAAGGACCCTTAAGAACATATTTAGCATACCTATAACTAGACTCACTAAGCTTGCTAATAGCTTCCTCCCCCAGAGGAAAAGGACCCTTCAACACCTCCGTGGCATACCAATAACTATAATCACCACGCTTACTAATAGCCCCCTCACCTAAAGGAAAAGGACCACCCAAAACATTCTTAGCATACGAATAACTATACTCACCAGAAGCGGCAATCACCTGCTCCTCAGGCCCACCAGGGGAATAAATAAGCCCCTTACCACTAGAAACAGCAGAAATAGCCGAATATACCAACTCTCTAGCATTAGACATAAAAAGAAATTCTCCAAACAGTAACAGCAAGACATATAATAAATTTACACCGCCCCAAAAACCAAAACGAAAAACCACAACCGACAATAAAGAAGAGAAAAGGAAAAAAGAAGGGGAAATAAAAGCGTAAAGAAAGGAAAGGGAATAAAAGAAAAAGACGGGAAGAAGGGAAAAAGAAAGCTAACGACAAAAGGGGGAAAGGAAAAAAGGAAGAGAAAATGGATAAACTAAAAACCAAAAAGAAGGGGGTGAAAGGAAAAAGCCCAAGAAAAGGGCAGAAAGACTAAAACCCTCGAAAGGTTTCAGAAAGGAAGGCCACAGGCACCAAGAGGCTAAAAGGCCGTAGGCAGAAAAAGCAAAAGGGCAAAGGGATTGCTCTTCTTCGCGATTGCGCTTTGTGCGCGCGTGCGGAGACTCCTTGCCACAATCTACAATGTAGATTTGACGAAATGCCTCTTTTTTGCAATAGTCTACCAAGAGGCATTTTCCATTCGTACCGTACTTTATGTACCGTTAACGATTTCTTTTTTTAATGGAGCTTGCGATGAGCGACGTTTTGCGTACCGTTAAGTTGACCGATGAGCAGATGGATCGTATTTATAGCGTTCTGGAATCCGATAATGCTCAGTTTTTAGCTAGGCTGATGCAGGAGTTTTTACAGAGGCAGGCTTTGGAAAAGGCTAAGGCCTGGAGTGAAGTGGTTAGGATAGCTAATGTTGATAGGGATACTGAGGACGTTAGGGTTAGTTATGTGACTAATGAGATTATTGTGAGTAAGAAGAAAGAGGGTAACTCTGATCCTGATGTTAAGATTTGGGATATTTTTAATTAGGAGAGCGTTGGTGAAGGAAGATAGTAATCGAGCCACACTTCTTTGGGTGGTGTTCTTTTGTGCTGGGGTCGTTTGGTTTTTGGCTGGTGTTTTTGCCCATGATTTGTATACGGGTGATGTGAAGCGTTCTGTTTGGCTTGAGGCTGTGGAGCGTGGTTTTGCTAAGGAGATTGTTACTTCTGAGGGGGAGGCTTTTGTTTGGGTGGAGGCTCGGCCTTAGGGTTTCCTATGAGGAAACCTCGGTATTAAATATACTATAAGGAGATAGTATATGAAGCTACAGATGATTCTTGAGGTGTTTGAGCGCTTGGATTTAGAGGGTGTTCAGATTCGGGATCTTGGTCACGGTTATCGTGCTGGTAAGATTTATTATTTTAGAGATCCGAATCTTCCTAATAGTCCTACTTATAATGTAACTATTGAGGAGCTTGAATTTGATGACATCATGGATTTGATGTTTGTCAATTCTTTTGTGAAGCTTCTTGGTGAGGTTAAGTGCTATTCTCTTTTTCTTACTACTGATGTTAACCAGTTTCAGTTAACTAAGCTGGATAATGCGTTTTTTGTTTATGGTAAGATGTTGGCTTGTTTAGTTGATTATTGCCAGAAGTTTGGGACTCCTCATTTTATTGAGTTTTCCGGTGCCGATAAGAGTATGGATTTGGCTTATGACCGGTTGCTTAAGTCTTTTGGTAGGAAGCATAAGGATTTTGCTTATGTTCCTTATGAGGATAATTTAAAGCGCGGGGTGTATATTAAAGAGTCTTTGTTGGATTCTTTGCCTGATGACCTTAAGAACCAGATTGGTAAGGTCGTGAGTTTTACTCAGGATGAGCGTAGTAGTCGGTTGAGTGGTATTAGATCTAATAAGAATTTGGCGAGACCTTCTGTGTGGGAGTGGTAGGTGATGAGACTTAGGCTTATTTGTGAGATTTTCGACGAGTTGTCCATGGATGGCGTTGAGGTCGTTAGGGAATCTATGTTTAATAGCGATTTTAAGTTTCGTGATCCTAGGTTCGAAGATATTGAATATATTGTCAATATTTACCGGGAGCCTGAGGAGCCTGAGAATGATTTTGAGGATTATGTGGTTAAGACTTTTGGTAGTGAGTTTTCTTATTATCGTAATAAGCTTGTTACCGATAGTCTTTATTTGAAGACTAATCAACATGGTTTCTCTTTTACTAAGGCTGGGAACCCGGTTTTTGTTTATACTAAGCTTTTGGCTTGTATTAAGTATTTCTGGTCTAAGGCTGGTAGGCCGATGTTTTTGAGTTTTTCTGGTTCTCATAGTGCTATGGATGTTGTTTATAGCCGTCTTTTGAATCGGGCTGCGAAGTTGGATGATACTTTTCGCTTTGTCCCTTATAATGATGAACTGTTTATTAGGGGTGATATTTTGGATGGCGCTCCTGCCGAGTTTGGTGCGCAGTCTAAGGTTGCTAAGGCTGAGAAGGAGTATGCTAGTTATATTGATTCTGTGAAGCGTGGGAAGAAGTCTCGGCGGGTTTTTAATCCTACCGATCCTTCTACTTGGGCTCAGTCTTAGTCTTTGTATATTAGTAGCGCTTTGCATAATCCTTTATTTGGGTCTTGGACGGTTAGGTGGATTTTGTCTTTGTTTAGGTTGGGTGCTTTTTGTAGGATCTCTTGGATCCATTTTTCTTGGCTTACTTCTATGTCTGCTAGGTAGACGTTTTGTAGTTTCCACTGAGGAAACGCTGAGAATCCTTGCATGATTTTGTAGGATTCTCTTTCTGAGAATCGGATTGTTGTGTCTTTTCCTGCGTCGTAGATGTAGTAGTCATCTGATATTTTGATGTCGTAGCCGCGTTCTTGGGCGGCTTTGGTGAGTTCCGGGATGATGTCGTCTTGGTGTGAGATGTAGATTCGTTTTGGTAGCTCTCCGAAGTATTTGGCTAGGTTGGCACATAGCCATCCTTTGGTGCCTGGGTTGATTAGTGGGATGGCTGTCATGAGGTGTTTGTTGTTTGGGTCGGGGTAGTGTGAGGCGGAGCTTACTACTGTGTATGTGGCTCCTGCGTTTCTCCAGCCTCCTGGGCATTCTGTTTGTAGTTCGAGGATGATTTTGGTTGTGTATGGGGTGTCTTCGAAGGCTTCTTCTTGGCCTGCGAAGTGGATGTCTAGGCCGTAGGCTGGTAGGATGCCTAGTTTGTGGCATACTTGGTCTAGCATGTAGTCTATTCCGTCTACTAGGCCTTCTTCTTGGAGGCCTACTTCTGCGTCGTCGAATACCCAGTTGTCGTCTTTTTTGTATGGATGGATTGTTTTATACATTTTCTTGCTTTCTTTTGGTTTGCCTACTAGTAGTTCTGTGATTTTTGTGATGATTTTCATGGTTTTTGGTTGGTTAGAAGTTGTGTCTGCCTGTTTTGACGCGGGATTTGTAGCTCCAGTCGATATTATTTTCTTCTTTGTAGCCCATTTGGAGGATGCCGTTGAGGTTTTTGTAGACTAGTCCTTCTATTAGTGGGTTATTTGGGTATGGTTTGTTGATATTGTCGATGAGTTGCCAAATATTTTCCCATTGGGTTTGGGGGTTGTTTTGTGGTATGAATATGTCTGGTGTGATGTTTCGACCTAGGTTGTAGGTATTTCCTTGTTTGTCGGTATGTGTTTGTGTTTCCTCTTTGGAAACATTGTGGATTTGGGTATATCTTTCTTGGTATTTGGTGCCTGTTAGGTGTTTGCCGTTGTGTACTAGGATGTCCCAGATGACTATTTTGTCTTTTATGGCGGGGTGTTTTTGGTCTAGTAGGCCGCCATCTAGTAGGCTATATGTGGTGCTTCCGAGTTTTTGGAATACTTCTTTGGCTTGGTGGAGTAATTCTGGGGGTGCTGTGTAGCTTCGGAAGCGTTCTGCATGGCGGTTCCATAGTTGGATGTCGCCGTTTGGGCATAGTTTGATGAGGCAGCGGCTGTCGTTGTATTTGTATTGGGCGATCCAGTGATCCCCCTTTAGGAATGTAGCATCTTGGCGGGGGAAGCAGACCTTGGTTCTTGGGGGAAAGATATATTGTGTGGGATTTGCTGTCATTTGCATTAGTACTGTTCCTGGTGTTTTGATACGATTGCCGGGCAGTTGTTACCAAAGATATTAACTAGGTAAAATGATGAGAAACATACAGTCGTACCACGCCCAATTTTCAGTACGTCGTGGCAAAGACAACTTTGTCGTGACAGCTAATTTATCGGATTGGATGGATGACTTAGAGTTTCTAAAGACAGCGGCGCGCAAGATAGGCGCCAGAACAGTCGGGCAAGTAATCGAAAGCTTAGTTGGCCGACAATGCTCAAGTATCGGGTGCCACAGTTTAACGGTGGATAAAGCTAGTGATAATAGTGGCGAGTTTTTTGATTGGGATATGTCTCTCTCCTGAAAAAGAATACTCGTGCTTCTAGAGTTATTACACCATTGGCTTGCATCTTGGGTCTACCTCTATCTTGCTGCTTCCTCACACAGCAGCAAAACCCTAAGATCTATATTCTGGCTCTGTTTTAGTGTATACCTCCTCATCCACATATCCTTAATGCTAATTCTACTAGCATTCGTAGTACACCCAGTCTGCCTATCATAGTAGTATTTTACTACCCTCTAACCCTTTGTAATAGTAATGTAGAAGCGACGGGAGGCTATGGTGGTCATCCCCGGTTCTTCTAGCGAGAGCTATCTGAAAGGGTTTTAACAATGGGTTTACTAAACAAGGCACGCAACACCAAAGTAGCAAGCACCCCAGCCAAGAAGAAGGCAACCACCTGGGTCGTCGGCGGACACGACACCCAAGACGTGAGCGAAGCGGTGTCTGAACTGGTCAAGTTGGAGGCAGACGCCAAAGCCATTGAGGCTCGCATGCTTCTCCACAAGACCGTTGTGAAGAACTACTGCGAAGGCCGTTTCGTGCAGGATTTCGCCTCTCTTGGGGCTTTGCCTGATACTCCTATGAATGTCCAGAATCCTGACGGTCATAAGGTGACCTACGTCGTTCAGGATCGTAGCAGCCAGTACAAGGTGAAGGACGACCAAGTCGATGCTTTGAATCAGCTGCTTGGTGAGGATGCTGCTGCTGGTTTGACCTACGAGGAGGTGGCTTTGTCGTTTAGCCGTGACCTTTTGGCTATTCCTGAGGTTTTTGAGGCTATCGATAAGGCTTTGGATGCTGCTGCTTCTAAGCTTGTGTCTAAGGGGATTATTACTGAGGATGAGAAGGATTGCTTGGTGGTGGCTGACCAGAAGGTTTCGTTCCGTCCGCATACTTTGGAGCGGTTGGCTGAGATTTGTGGTCGTGATACGGTGAAGATGAAGCAGTTTTTGGATATTATGGGTTCTTCTGCTACCCGTTATGTCCGCTGCTAGTGTTTGACGGTTGGTTAGCTTTTGGGACAGGCTCCTGTAGAGGGGGCCTGTCCTTTTGTTTTAGGAGCTAACAATGACTGATGAACTCTGGCAGTTTACTTGAAATTAGCGATTCGCTCTAGCAGGATATAATTATATATTCCCATCGCCCATAGTTGATTCTCTAATCTTTTCTTTTCGGCGTATTCTACTTCCATATCTTGTAATCTCTCAGAGTATAGAAAGGTTTTTAGCTTTTCTATATTCTCTGCTAGATTCTGCTGCTCAGCAATTACTCTTTGTTTATAGTCTGTTTTTGCTTGGTTTATTGGTTGTGGTGGCTGTTCGTTTGTTAGTTTGCGTCTGTAGTATGTTAGTGGTTTGTAGGTGTCTCTATAGTTTTCTCTTATTTTCCAGGTCTTGGTGTCGTAGCAGTAGTATTCATCTTCTGGGTGTTGGGTGTCTTTAGTTTTGTCTATGTATCTGTATCCTTCTCCTGGTTCTGGTGTTATTCGTCTTCTGTAGATGTGGCCTGCTTTGAAGGTGAATTTTTCGCTTCTGTCTACCCATTTTTTGTCGTATTGTGACCAGTATTGATCGCCTGCTTGTGGGTTATCTTCTTTGTGGTCTATTAGTCTCCATCCGTCGCCTATTTCGAATCCTGCTGGTGCGTCGTAGACTTGGCATTGTGTCCATTTGTTGTTGTGGTGGTCGACCCATTGTATTATGTTGGTTGTGTCTGTTGGGTCGCCGTTATTGACGCTTTTCCATCGTGTTATTGATGTGAGTGTACCGTATACCCAGTGTTCTTGGTTTTGGTCTTTGAATCTGGCTGGGTATTCTTTTGTTATGTCTTCTGGTTTTGTGTTGCGCCAGAATATTTCATAGTATTGCATGTTATTTGCTGTTTGAACTTCTTTTGACTAGTGTTAGTAGCTTCCATCCTGGCATTCCTGCGACTGCTTTTAGTCTTGCTAGTTCGTAGGTTTCTGCTTCTACGCTTAATATGATTTTAGATTGTATTTGGCCGGTTTTTCTTACTAGTATGCAGACCCATAACCAATCCATGGTATTTCCTTTCTTATTGTGGTTTGCCTGTTGCGTTGCATGCCGTACATTCTTTGTAGGCTTCTTCGTCAGGTGAGATGGCTTGTAGCAGCTTGCCTGTTCCGTTGCATTGGCTGCATTTGCCTGTTAGTGTTTCCCATTCTTTTTGGTACTGTTGGATGTCTGCTTGTTTTATCCATAGTCCTTGTTTAGATGTTCGGCGTGGTTGTCCTTTTTTCTCGCCTCTTTTGTAGGTGGTTGATACGTATCCTTCTAGCCAGATGTATCCTGCTGGTCCTTTGGTTTTGTCTATGACTTTATATTGCCACCCTTCCGGGAGGTTGTAGACTTTGATTGCGGTTAGACTATACCAGTCTATTTCTTGTTGGTTCATCGATTGCCTCTTTGAGGTTATCGTTGTCTATGCCTTTCCAGCATTTTGGGCAGATTCCGGTTAGGATGAGGTCTACTTCGTGGCTGTGTAGATGGGGGGCTATCTCTATGATGGAGAGAAAGTCCCCCTGTCGCCATTTTTGGTAGGTGAGTTCGTCTAGGTCGATTTCGAAGTACTTTTCGCAGCAATCACACTGGAATTTCATCTATAATGCTCTGGTTCTACTTGAACGGATACAACGAATTGGTATTGATCTCCGTTTGGTATAGCCGTCACTGAGTAAGTCGGGGTACCCGTTACGCAGCCTACTGTCAGTAATATTATTACTACTAATAAAATTTTTGCCATTTTTTGTTACTCCTTTTTATTTAAAACAGCAGGATTATTCCTTTAAATCCTTCTCTCGTTTGTTGCTAAACCATCGTTTACGTAAAAGCTTCTTGTTTACCTCTATTTCTGTTTCCTTATAGGCAACATGTATACAGCAAGAGGGGGAGACTAGCTTCCGCCAATCTCCCCCTCTCACCACCACTACACACTAAGCTTTGAGCGTCTCAGCAATGTGAAAATCAGCGAAGTCGGTGAACTTCTGCTTGGTGCCTTCCAAGTCGTATTCGCTGGTCACCAACTCTCCCACCCAAGCACTCATTTGGCGAGCACCCTCGACACTGGCGTGATGGGTCGAGACTTCGGTAGCGAAGTTCATCAGGTCATAGACCGTTGCACGTGTTGGCAGGGTGCGTTGTCGCTTGTTGCTCAAGGCATCCAAGCTGGCCAGACCGTACAAGAGGCTCGTATCACCGGTGAGGCGATGGAATGACTTGAAGAGGGGGTTCTTCATGTTATCGGCTAGGAACCAGTTCTTGTCGTCAACTTTATCATTGGCGAGCATCTGGTCAACCACGCTGCCTTCGACGTTGTCCTTTTGCTTGATCATGTTCCTGCTGTGCAACTTGACTAGGACCTTGTAGAGGCTGTTAGCTTCGTAGACGCTTGCCCATGATTCGGTGCTGCTGGTTAGCCGTTGGCGTAGTGCAGCGTATCCCTCGTCATTGTTGAAGCCCTCTAGTGCTCGGATGACTGCTGGGCGTACGTCAACATCGCTCTTGCCTAGGCTCAATGATGACCGGAATGCTCGGCTCATGGCGATTAGGCCATTGCTGCATACTTGGCGTAGCATTGAGAGGTAGATGTTGGGTAAGCCGTATCCATCGATTGGGCATTGCATCACGAATTGGTTGTTGAACAGGTCTCCCTTGAGGGAGAATCCGTCACCACCGATTCGTGGGGTGTGAGTGGATTCGATAATCCCCTCATTGTATTTGATGCCTGTCCCTTCGTAGGATTCGAGCAGGTTTACTAGGTCATCGTGGGAGATGACTGGCTTGGTGGTCGCACTGACCGCTAATGCGGTAGGTGCTTCCTGCTTGCTACGATCGATGCAGAGCCGCATGCGGTCGTTGCTGCTTTTTTCGCTGATTCGATCAAATACTTCATTGTAGCTGTAGTACTTGAAGATGCTGCTGTTGATGCCGTAACGGCTGAAGAGCGAATTCCAGAAGCGTCCGGATAGTCGGAGCTTCTCTCCTTCGACGTTTAAGCCGCGTACGACTTCCTTGCCCTTGACGGTCTCGGTCTCTACTGCGATTTCCTTGATTGGCAAAACTTTGTACTCGAAATTAACCATTGTCGCGATCCTCTCAAAAAAGTGTGTTGTGTGTCACCGAAGTGGTGCGTTAATATGTAACAAAATTTCTCTGACTGTAAAATACTCCCTAGGATTATCTTAGATAATCCCTGGGATTATAGGTTACGACCGCGAAGTCTAGGACGACGTTCTTTCTTCTTGTCGAAGAATTTGGGCATCTTCACTTCCAGCGAAGCGATAGCTACTCGGCAATTCTGGGTGATCTGCTCGATAGCTGGGTTCACCTTCAGCATTCGCCAGCTATCCACCGACCACTGGTATTGCTCGTCCGGCATTGCTGTCCGGATCATTGGCCAGTCAGTATTCTTGCTTTGTACGACCTGCTTGTACTCAACGCCTGGGAATTTGCGGAAAGCTCTACCCGCCATTTGGATGGTCGGACCACGTGAGCTATCTCGGACCCAAGCGGTCTTGAGCGAAGGGTCGTTGAAGCCCTCGGTTAGCTTCATGCAGTTAATCAGGCATTCAGTATTCCCCTTGCGGAAGCTGTCGATTTGGGCGTCAACATCGCTAGAGCCGGTGACCACTTCGCATGTAACATCAGCTGCTCTAAGACGTACTGCCAATGCTTCGCACTCGTCATGAGTCAGGAAGTAGAAAATCGACTTGCCCCATCTTTCTCTCTCGGATAGGTAGTGGTTGGCTACCGTCTCAGGATTAAACTGGTCGATGGTGTAATGGTGGTATTTAGAAAGGTATCCGGACTGGATAAGCTGATGGATGCCGATATCCGTCACGATCGAGTCGAAGCATAGCTTCACCCTGTCAGTGCGGAATGGTGTAGCGGTCATCCCTAGCACGAACTCTGGTCTTAAGACATTGTGCAGGTGTGCCATGCTTGACGCTGCGTCGTGCTGGCTTTCGTCTACTATTAGGAGCAGCTTCTTGCCTTGTCGCTGCTCGATCAGTTGCTTTGGCTTGCTGTCGAACATTGACACGAAGTGGATGTTCTCGACGTTTATCTCTTTGTCGGTGTTCTCAGCTGATGCCTGTCCTAGCAGGTTGCGTCGCATTGCTACCCAGCCTACTACTAGCTCTGGGATTTCAGCTTGTAGTGCTTTGGCTGCCAGTAGTGCCATTGAGGTCTTGCCCGATCCTGTAGGGGATTCGATCATGACGCTCTTGGAGGCTGGCTTTAGATTGCCATTGGCTCCAACGTGGCGACCCTGAAACATGTCGGTCACTTTGGTGACGATTCGGAATTGGTACGGTCTAGGCTGCAGTAGTGTCCTGTCAACGATTGCTTCGAGATTCATTATCAAACTCCTAGTGGTGGTGGTGTCGGGAAGGCTGAGTGCCTTCCCTGTCTTCATTTGTTGCGAAAAGCAATCTGGCGTCAATTTTCCTCTGATGCAATACCTTTAGCATAGTCAACATATTGCTTGTTGACCTGCTCGACATAACTCTTAACAGCATCAATAAAAATCCGACCACCTTCGCTTTCTTCATAAGACTTGGTAGTCTTCATAGCATCAATGAAGTCCATCACTGCAGCCATAAGGATATAAACATGATACCCTTCAGTCATCTTGGCTGGTAACTCTTCGTGTAGCTGATCCATGTTAATAGCCAAGCCACTTAGATAGGTTAGGAATAATGTGCGATACTCGAAATCAAGCTTTCTCTTGTACTCTCGGTAGGCTCCGCTATTCGCTAAATCATCTCTGATAGCCTCGTCTACGACACACTGCAGGTTCCTAACATCTGCCATCATCATTTGTGCAGTGTTAATGTAACTGTCAGCGATTGTCTCAAGGCCTTCGTCGGTTAATTGTGGCCAGTACTGTGCCAATGTCTCTTTGAAATCCATTTTCTGTCTCCTCGTGTGGGGTTAAAAGGTGCCCATTTGTCTCAAAAGTCAATCTGTCGTCAATTAGACTCTGAAGCATGCATTGAACTTGGTGCGATTCTTCATGGCCACAGCGAAAAGTTCGGTTAGCTTGCAGGCATAATCCTCATCATGGTATTCATACCCAAGAGCATGAACGATCTCATGCACTGCAATGCTGATAATTCTTTCTTTTTCAGTTAGCAGGAATCTCTTCTTGAATCGGGTACCAGTTCGATCCTGTGCAATGCTGCATGGGTTGAGATAGTATGTAACTTCTCCGTCTTTTTGGTGGTATAGTGCCTCGGTGTTCTCGCTGAACACAAATCCTACACTGAATGTGCTTGGGACATTTACTTTATTAGATTCTAGGATTTGGTGCATGGTGAGGAGAACATTTGCCCAGATGTGTGATAATTTGGTAGCGTATTCGCTCATTTGGGTTGGTAGGAAATGATTAGGTACTACTAGCCGTGTTTCATTTCTGATGTAGAAGTTAAAGCCCAGTTGGTTTACTTCTTGCGGATCTTGGCTTTCTTGTTCGGCTGGGATGTCGCAGATTTCTGCCCAGTTGGTGTCGTCGTCATTTTCTTCTACTGCTGTGCTTTGTGTAGTTTCGCTGTTAAAGGTGTAGACTGTTGATTGTGTTACTTTGGCTGCGATTGCTTCTGATTTTTCTTGCTTGGTGGTTGTTTGCCTGATGTAGCATTTATGGCCTGGGTAGTAGGTGACTGTTGGGTTTGGTGCCGATAGTGCTTTTGTTGCGTCGGTATTGAGCATTTTGGTGAATTGGGATAGCTCGTTTCGGTAGGTGTAGGATAGCATGTCTCGATTGCTGGTGAGAGTGGTGCCGCTATTCCCATTTAGTTCGATGATTACTCCTCTGTCGGTGCAGTAGGTGTCGATGAACATTGGTATTCCGTGGATTCGGCATACTGCTCCTTTTACGTTTTGGTTGGTGTATACTCGTCCGAAGGATAGTTCTCTGCGGAATGTGCCTTTGTGTTGGTTTGTTTCTAGGTGTTTGCCGCTGTAGGTGACGGTACCTTCCCATTGTGCGTGTCGGCAGAATCGTATTAGTGCGTTTTCTAGGGAGGATACGTAGTTGCCAAGCATTACGACTTCTGTTTTGGTGCCTGCCAATTTTTCTTTTACTTCTACTAGTTGATAGTCGGCACCTTCTCCTGTGACTAGAAGGTTACCAGTGTGGATTTTATATGATTTGTGGCAGAATGCTATTAGTTCTTTTGCTTTGCCGAATCCACCAATGGTGCCGTTAAAGTTCTTTCCACTTTCTCCTAGCGATAAGAATTTATTTACTAATGTGTCATAATCCATTGGTTCTCCGTTGTTTTGGCAGATGGCGACAGTATTGCCATCAGAATTGACGGAGAATTTGAATTCTATTTCTGTGGTGCCTTTGCAGTCCATTGAGTTTTGGGCTAGCTCTCGTATCCATGCCCAAGTCCAGTTTGAGTAGTCATTTTTTGCTTTAGCGAAGAAGCTTGGTCCGATTTTGATTGTTGATTGCATGTTTTTTGCTCTTTTAAAGGGTTTTATTTGTTTTTCTTGGCCTATGAAGGTGTATCAAGATCTATTGAGTGTGTAAAATCGCTAGTACTGGAGCAATAAATATGAAGTTGGATTGGCGGATAATGGGAGTAGAAATGCAAATAGATGACTATTATGCAAACGGTGATATAAAGCATCATCGAGAAAGATGCTTATGGAGCGGATTTGCGACCAGGCTATCAGCCGAAGAATACTTAAGTAAAGGCATCGCAAAAGGATGGTTTAGAAGCGATTGTTTTATAAAATCGCAGTGGGTTGGCGATAAATTTGTAGGTGGTGAAAATCCTACACATTATGTCTTAAGACATCTATTCGAAACACCCCATCGAGAACAACCACCATCACCTAGAAAGAAAAGGCCCAGTAATCTTTGAATTCTTTCTTGAAGAAGCTTGGACCGATTGTGATTGCTGTCATTAAAAAGTCTCCTTGTGACGAAATTGTCGTCCATTTGTCGCAAGGAGACTTGTAAGGTAAATTAGCTCTCTTTAATTAATTCGACTGTGGTACTGTCCGATATTAGGGACACTTTACCAGTTGATGTCATTGCTTTCTTTGGACCAAATTTGATCATCTCTTGCCCCTGGTACTTGATTTTAGTACCATCGGCTACCTGATGGAATAATGCTGTTGGCGCCTTTTCTTTTGGCGGTAGTGATTTGGATTTGATTTTCATGGTTCTCCTCTATGAAATGAAAAAAGACTACCCGTTATTTTACGCTTCATAATCCTGTACAATTTCATTTTTCTAGCCTAAGATAAAGTTCTTAAATATCGGCCCTTCATTCTTTTACATCTTTACGCAAGGCTTCAATTACCACATTTGCCATGTCGTCTATAACACGCCCCATATCATCAATTTCTTTATTTAAAAGAAATATCTCTTGTTCTAGTACCCAGATAGCACAATTGCAGTCTGTGCCAAATCTTGAATTCAGTGTATTCTCTTTATTGTTTTCAGTAGCCTTCTTTAACAACTCTAGAGCTTGTTTAGATGTCATTTATTTTTACCCTTAATTTTTGGCCACAGTTTTCACACCGTTTACTTTCCACCGCTGAGCTTCGCTAGTACCGTACCACCAGCCCCTCTAACGATCACGCACAAATAATCAGTAGTCACTTCATACTGATCGAAAAACCTCTGTGTCTTGGTGCCTCTGGCCATCATCGGAAGGTGCTTGGATGCTCGGATTTTCTCGACTTGCTCGTCATCCGCTCTCTTCATATTCCCTCCCAAGCTATTGGTGTGCAGTATACCCTTTAGGTTGTCGCAAAATTCGTCGAATTCTTCTTGGTCCAAAACGATTGACGTGATGACGATTCCGTTTGGTAACTTGTAGACTTGTTTGTAAGGCGCAGGCATTGTGATATCTCCGTTGTGAGGGAAAAAGAAACGTCCATGTGTCGCAAAATCGAGGCAGAGGTCAATCATTTACTGGTAGTATATCCCTTGCTATAGTTCTATACAGTTTTGGTTTTAATCAAGGGAGATTCGACAATGGTATGCTGCGAAGTTTGTAATGAGCCGATTGATGCTGAGCGTTTAGAAGTTCTGCCCAACACTACCACCTGTCCTACACATAGTCGAGCGGTGGCTGCTAAGGGTTTTATGGTTTACCCTCATAAGACAGGTGGTGAGGTTGTGCTGATTAGCGGCGACAATAAAGAGGCTCTGAGATTGGCCAAAAGAGCTAATAATCGGTCCAGATAGGATTTACTATTCCCCCATTTTTGCTACAATTGGTTATTCCACTTCACTCACTTTACGGAGATTTTGAAAATGTTTAGCAAAGAGCAAGTTGAGACGATTGCAAGGAGCTTGAAGCTGTTGGTAGATTCTCATCATGAGCTGATCGAGATGTACGCTCAGGATTCGAAGAGACTACCAGCCCATCAGTTGGAGAAGATGTACGGTGATGACCACGCTACCTTACTGCAGGAAGTTCCGCCGACTACTAAGATTTTGATTGATACACTTCTTACGGCTGAAGGCCATCTACGCAGTTTGAAGCATAAGGGTAGGGTATACGTTGATATCCCGATGCGAGATAGTGAGAGTTGGGAAAATATTACTATTCTGAATAGTACTGTAAGTGCTGTCCAGTACGCTCGCGATACTTTTGGTGCGAACGATTTTGGTTATATTAGCTTGCTTACTCTTGGTGAGAAGAGCGAAGAATAGTGGGTGGTGGAGGAGGGGAGGCGGATAACCGCCTCCTCTTTTTTCGCCTCCATCAGGAACAATCTCTTTATCAATATCCCATCGGCTAGCACGATTTTAAAATAGGACCAAACGTAAAGGGTCTGGCGAGATTGTTCTTGGTGGAGGCGTTTATCCTTTTTTAATCTCCCTTCATGAAATCGTTCATTCCCTTGGCTGTTTCTTGCAGCAATCTTAGAATAAAGACTACTACATATAATCCAATCATAATTCCTAATATTCTGCCTGTGAACGATCCAAGATCAGCTAGTAGCATTGTTTGCCTCTATTAAGTTAGTAACGTAGTCAATGGCTTGTTGCATTTCATTGAAGTGGCCTAGTAGCTCTTTATCCATCCATACCTGATATGTGATGGTTCGTAGCATTTTGAGTTTAACTATTTTTAGGCTGGTTGTTGTTTTGAGCTTCATTAGAGTGTAACCGTTATTCCGTATGGTGGCTGTGATCCGTGTTTGCTTGTTACGACTGTTATGACTGGGAATTCTACGGATTTAAGGTATGTGCAGTGGCCATCTGTTATCATGATTACTGCATCGGGGACTAGATTATTTTCGGTTAACCATTTTATTGGCGCTTCCATGTTTGTTCCTCCTCTTCCTTTTATTTGGATTTTGCGCCAGTCTCCTCTTCTGTAGCTATTATATCCTTGGAATCCGCTGTCCCATTGTAGGATGCTTACTTTAGCTTTAGTGCTTATGGATTCTATTTCGCCGAAGCATTGTTGTAGATCTTCGGTGCTTATTGATCCTGATGTGTCTACTATTACTGTGACGTTGGCTGCGGCGTGATGGCTAATGCCTGGTATTCCGAAATGCCTGCGTCTTCTATTTCTTCTTGAATATGTTGTTCTTCTATTTCCTAGGTGTCTGCCTAGGAAATTTCTTAGTAGGTATTTCCAGCTTACGATTGGTTTATTTAGGTTTTTGAGTGCTTCTATTAGGTGGCCTGGGGTGTTGCCCTGGGCTTTTTGTGTGACCGCATCGGCTGTTGCTTTTACTATTTGTCTTGCTTCATCTGCGGAGACTTCTGTTTTGGACCATGTGGAGTGGTCATCTAGTGTTAACCCTTTTTGTTCTTCTTGTCCTTCTAGTAGCAACTCATAGTAGTGTTCTGCTGTTTGGTCTTGCGGCCATTGACTTGGTATCCATATTAATTTGTCTACTCCGATATTCTTGGATTTTCTGAATAGCTGTGCGTCACCTATTCTTGGGTTGTTGGGTGAGCCGTTGACTGTCATGTCGGCAGCTATGTTGAAGATTTTTGAATTTCTATCTCCTCTTCTGATGCAATGTAGCCGTACTACGTGTTCTATTTCATGTTGTACTATGGCTATTAGTTCTTCTTGTTCTAGTTTGGCTACGAATGGTGGGTAGTATATGCAGACGATAACTCCGTCTGATCTGATGTATACTCCCATTGTTTTGGCGTTTTCCTCTTGGATGTGGTCGAATTGATTTGGTACCCATACCATGTGCATGGCAAAGTGCCCATACCATGGTTGGTGTATTATGAGGCGACATCTTGCCTTCATCAGTTTTTCTGCTGGGTCTGTCATTGGTCAGATCCCCATACTACTTTACTCAGTATTTGTTGTAGTTCTGGTCTTTCTGTTATGCGGTCTACAAATCCCTTTTTGAGCCGTCCATCTTTTACTGCATTTTGGCGGTGTTGTGCTATGATTTTGGCGAATTCTGGGTTGCTGATTAGAGCCGAGCTTAATCGACTGTCTGTATGGACTGGGTTGGTGGCTAGATTCTTGCAGTAGGCTACGATGATGTCTTTATCTTCTGATTCTTTTAGTAGAAATTCGGCAAAATCGAGGCAGTTGTCGGCTATGGTGTCGTCGTCTAGTTGGTTTTTGGCGAAGGATACTATTCCCCATGTTAGGCCTATGAGTTGGCCTCTGCTTAGGTTTTTTAGTTTTTTGGTGTGTGGTTTTACACCTTTGTTGATGATGTCTCTTGGTTGGATTGGGCAGTTGTAGTGTATGTAGGCGTTGGCCATGTCTGTGCCTACTAGTCCTGCGATTATTACTTGTCGTAGTTCTTGATTGGCGTTTTCTGTTAGGATTTTGTCTATTTTTACTACTGCTTCCCAACTTCGGCGTGATGGTAAGATGCTAAATCCTAGGTCTCCTTTCATGTCTCCATCTAGGTGGTTGATGTTTTGTGTGGCAAAGCTTATTACGCTTGCTGCGGTTTCTCCGTGTACTTCTACCATGTATTGTGTCCATTCGTCGATGGTTGTTTCTCCATCGCTTAGTGTTAGGTGGCAGAATCTGTTTATGAATGCCGGGTCGTTGAATCCGTTGACCTGGTAGCCTTCCATGAAGTTACCTGCGGCTACGACTGACCATCCTTCTGGTAGGACGTATTGTCCTACTTTTCTGTCTAGGACTAGTTGGAATACTGCTTGTAGGACGTCGTCTGCTGCGCGGTTTAATTCGTCAAGGAAAAGTATTCCTTCTTTTAGTCTTGGTTGTAGGTTTACTGCTGCTTTTTCTTTTTGGTGTCCTTGTAGTCCTTCTAGGATTTGTTGGGCTTCTTGTGCGCTTAGGTCTGCTGATGGGAGGTCGGCTGGAGGAAGGTAGTGTGTTTTACCATCTACTGCTTCTGGTAGTCCTCTGATATCGGAGGCTTCTAGTTGTGAGCAGCGTAGGTCGATGAAACCTATTTGGTTTTCTTCGCAGTATTGTTTTACTGCTGAGCTTTTGCCGATTCCTCTATGGCCCCAGATGAAGGGGGTTATTTTGGCTTGTCGCAGTATGTGGATGGCGTTTTTGATGGTTGAGATTTTAGCCATATTACTAGTCCTTTATTCAGCAGATATACGGAGTTTCCACCAAGGAAACCCCGAGAGGTTAAATACTTCCTATGTGTCCAGTTCGGCGTCAATGTCGTCGAAGAGGCTGAAGGCTATGAAGACTGGATCGAGCTTGGTTAGTTGTGATAGGTCTTGGATGTCTTCTTTGATGTGTCCGTAGACCTCTGTCCAGCAGTTGCAGTCTGTCTGCATTAGGTGTAGGGCTTTTTGATATAGAGCAGTTCTTTTTTCACCAGCGTCCATTAGGATTTTCCTCCGTTCTTATATGGCAGAGCTTGTTATGGTTGTCAAATCATCTGGTTTATTTGATCCATGGCCTGGTTGTAGAGGGTTGTATCCAGATATCCTTGTTCGATGTATAGTTCATGCCTAAATTGGTATTTCTTTTCATCATAAGGCCCAGGTGAGGGTTCCAATCCTGGGCTGGCGGGGGTAGGTAACTCGCTATACGTGTATAATTTCCATATTCCTGATTCTGCTATGCCCATCTCCAGGATCTCTCGCCGTGTAATTCTTTTGTATAGCATTATTCCTTGTTGTTGTAATTCTATTAAGTGGTACTCCATATAGGAGGTCACCCAATTTGAGTCATTTCGGATCGTAGCGCTGAATATTAGTGATTCCAGGGCAGGTTTGGTTAGCCCAAAGGTGAATGTATGTATATTACCTTCTAATGGTTTGTACCCTACATAGTTGGCGTATTTTCTGATAAGTTGGTTAAATATTTCTTGTCCTGGTTTTTTGCCTACGAAGTTTGCTAATTGGTTTATAATTATGGACTGTTTCACATTTGGTCTCCCTTACTTTTTAATTGCAAGGGGCGTGGTTTTGTATTATGACCGTGTTTTAGTTTGCATGCGTAGCATGGCGGTTTGTGGTTGACTGTTGCGCCGCATGTTGGGCATCGGTATTGTTTATGGGTTTCTAGGGGTGGGAAGCCTTTGGTGGCTTCTTCTACTACTTTTTTCTGTCTTTGGTGGCTGGCTTTTTTATTGCAGTATTGCGAGCAGTATATTACATTCTTTCTTGTTCTACTAATGGGTTGCCCGCATTGCTTACAATGTGCCATCCTGTTTTCCTTTTCCTTCTAGTCGGTCTTTGACCCCTCCATTTTATGTACTTGTTGATTGGCGGTTATTAATCCATGAGAGATCGGTTTCAATTGTAGCTAAGCCCCATTCTATAGAGTTGACTACCAGAGCTTTGTAATCGTACTGATTCTCTTTTAGGTAGTCTGCTGTTTCAATATCATTTTCTAGGATGTATAATTGGTATCGGGTGGTGTCTCCCGGATTGTTGATTTGGCTTTTAACGAATGCTTTTGCGTCGTTGATGTCTTCTAGGATTTTGATATTAATCATTGGGTGTCCTTTATTGTTCCCTTTTGTGGCAGAAGTGGTTTGATTGTCAATTGTTGGTGGTTGTGACGGTTTGGAACCAGCTTTTGTGGCCAAATACTCTTTCATCTTTTGCCCATTGGATGATTCGTTGTTGGTTTTGGGTGGCGTAGTCTCCGAATTTTGCCCATCGGTTGTGAACTCCGTCTGTTGTTTCTACGTTGCCGTGGGTGCAGCCGCTTTCTATGTGTGTTATTGAGGCGTGTCGTCCTAGGCTGTTGCTTGTGATTGTTAGTTTGTATCCTAGGGTTTTGAGGTCTTTTCTTAGTTCTGCTGTTGTCATTGTTATAGCTCTTTGACGATGGTTTTGATGGTTTCGGTTTTGGTCACTACTAGTTTGCAGATGTGGTATGGTGTTTGGAGGTCTGATTTGGCTTGGTATGCTTCGGGGATGGCTCCGCTTAGGTACCATTCTCCTTTTTGGGGGCAGCGAAATTCGTTTGTTTTGATTGCTTGTACGTCTTTAGGGTGGCTTAGGTCGGCTAGTGGATAGATTTGTAGCTGTTGGTTTCTGTATTGGCCTTGTAGTAGTAGTTGGCTTGTTGTTTTGTTGAGTTTGCAAGATACTGTTACTTCTTCTTGGTCGTATTGGACCCAGACGTGTTCTCCTTGCACTTTCGTGACGGTGCAGCGTTTGCTTGGGTACCCTGGTTGGAATTCGATGAAGTGGTATCCCGATCTGGCTTCTATGATTTGTTGTCTGTCGTACATTTTTCTTTCTCCATTGATTGTTGACCCGACTTTCTTTTGTAGCAAAAGGGGGTGAGTGGTAAAGTATTAATATATATGATAAGAGCCACAGATTTTTGGGTTCTGTGGCTCTTGTCGGTGCTTATACGCTGTAGATTGCCCAGGTTGATTCGTGGCAGTGGCCTATGATGTTTTTGAGCCTTTTGCCTTTTTCGCTTAGGGCTTTTTTGTAGCAACCGTCTTTATAGAAGACGAAGCAGACTTCTTGTCGTGGCATGTCACCTGATGCTTTGTGACTTGCGTAGTAGACGATTTCTTTTAGTCTTGGTAGTTTTTTGTCTCTTGATTTGACGATTTCTTCCCAGATATCTAGGAGGATTTCGCTGTGGTGGATGTATGGGTCGCATTCGTCTGGTTCAATGACGAATAAGTCTCTGAGTATTTGTTTAATTTCTTCTGTGGTTTTGTCGTTTAGTGTTGCTAGTGGTTGGAAGAATTCTAGGGTTTGTTTGGCCCATTCGCTGTCTGGGCGTTCTTCTGTGTCTGCTTTGAGTTTGTTGTATACTTCTTGGCAGATTCTGATTACCGCTTCTTTATTGCTGTCTGCTATGAATTGCAGTGCGGAGTCTAGGTCTGCGATGATTCCGCTTTCGGCGTATAGGTCTATTCCCATGATTGTTACCTTTGGTTATTCTTCGTCTACTTGTTCTATGTCGTTATCTTCGTCGTCTTCGAGGTTGTGGATTTCATCGTTTTCATCCTCTTCTGGTTCCCATTCCCATTCTGCTTCTTCGTCGATTTCTATGTCGTTTTCGTCCTCTACTTCGTCGTTGGAACCGAAGAGGCTGTTCCAACAGTCGTCACAGGTACCACTGATTAGGAGTTCTCTTTGGCCTGGTGTGAGGTAGGGCATGGCATCTTGGATGAGTGCTTTTCCATCTACCCAGGAGTCGTAATCGGCTTCGTTTACTTGAATTACGAATTCTTTTTGGCAGTGGACGCATTCTTTTTCTAGTTCTTTGTCGAATTCCATTGGATTAACCTTTCTGTTATGGGGATAATTATTAAATACATTATAAATCCCTCCCATCTATGGTGGTAGGTGGGAGGGACCGCGATCTACCAACCCAAATGGAGTGATGGGTTGGTAGGTTGTTGTTGCACCAAAATCAGATCTGTCAATTAGCTGTTGTGGCTACTTGTGGGAGCTTGACACCGTATAATGCTAGCTCTGGTGTCATTAGTTCTGGAAAGGCTGCGATGATCATTTGTGCTTCTTGGACGCAGCTGTTCCAGTTGGCTGAGCCTTCGAATTTGCCTTTCCAGGCTTGTAGGTGTGATAATGGGCGTACTAGTGCTATTTTGGCTAGTGGGACGTTCATCATTTCTTGGGTGTAGGCTAGCTGGACGGTGTGGAAGGGGTAGTAGTCTTGGATTGCGTCGCTGTAGGTGCTGATGAATTTGTATAGTGTGCCGCTGTAGAAGAGGTGTTCGCAGTGGTCTTCTCGGTTTATTGAGTAGGCTTCGATTGTTGCTTTGGGTCCTGTTCCGGTGATGTCGTATTTGTAGTCGGTGTCGCCGTGTATTTTGTGGCTGGCTGTGATTTCTGCTTGGGGGTTGGCTCGGATGAACTGGGTGGCGAAGTTGCCTTTGCTTGGGTTGATGATGGTGTGGTAGAAGTAGCTTGCTGCTCCTTCTGGGTAGCCGTCGTGGTGGATGTAGATGTAGGTGCGGTGTTGTTTGTCGGTGAAGCTGTATGTTGCTCGTGTTGCCATTGTTTGGTCTCCTTTGGTGGTTTGTTGCAGGGTTTGTGTGGTGGTAAATTATCCCACTTTCTTAATGCACTCTGGACCCAAGCCCGTATCTAAGCTGGTTGGTGTCGTTAGTGGGTGGCCGCAGCGTCCGCATCTGCCTTCGTGGCGGATTTGGTATCCTTCTGGGAGCGGCTTGTCTGCCCAGATGTGGTGGAGTGCCCAGTTGAGAACTTTGTAGAGTGTTGCTTCTTGGTCGTATTTGCTGGATTTGGTGAGGGTGACTTTGCCTGCTTCGGTGTTTAATAGTCCGAGGTAGGTGTAGTCTGAGGTGTTGTCTGGGCCTGTTAGGACGCTGGCGAAGTGGGCTTCTTTGTAGTTGCCGTTTGCTTCTTTTTTGGTGATGCGGTAGGTGTAGTATTGTCCGGTTTTGCTTTGGACGGTGAAGATTGCGTTACCAGCGGTGATGAATTGTTTGTTGACCATTGTTTTTCTCCTGTGTCTATTTGTTGCAGGAGAAATTTCTGGGTAAATTAAATAAGCCCGATACGGGTGCGAACCGCCGCTACGTGGTCGACTCGGGCTAACATCGTCAGTCCCACGGGCCTTTGGTGGCCAACCGTTAATCGAATTTGTATCTCTCACCTAAGACTTCGCATAGTTTTGTGTAGTCTTCGTTTAGGATTTTGGAGAATTCTACGTATTCTGGTATTTCTGATTCTTCGAAGGCGATCATTACTAGTCTTAGGTGATCTGAGGCTTGCCATCCTTCTTTGGTGGAGAATGTTTGGCCATTTCTCATTTTGTATAGGATTTTGGTTAGTAGTGTTAGTTTCATGGTTGTCCTCAATAGTTTGATATGATTATTTGGTCTGTGTAGCAGTCGTAGATGTGTGCTGGTCTATTTTGTGCTTGGTATAGTCGATAGGCTTCGTTTATGTTGTCTGTGCAGCCGTTGGTGATTATGGTGAGGTAGGGTTTTGGGCCATCTTGTCGCCATTGTTTTACTTGGTAGTGCCAGATTTGGTTATGGTATGGTTTTTTCATAGATGTGGAATACGTAGATTTTTTCGATTTTTGGTTCGTCATAGAGGTATTCGGTAGTTGGTTTTTGGGTTCCAATATATTGGCCCCATTTGTGCCATCTCCATCCTCCAAGATAGTATTGTTGTTTTTTGAGTACGGGTGTGATGGTGATTATAAATTGTCTGTTTAGGTTTTCTGTGATTTCTGGTATTGTTTGTATGATTTGTTCTAGATTATCGCAGACTCCGTAGCATCTGAATGATTTGAATTCTGGATATTGTTCATATCCGGGTGGCCAGTGTGAGCATCCAAAGTGGTTGATTTCATAGCATCCTTCTTGTAGTTCGTGCATATCAACATTTAATATGCTAGGGTCGCTTTTTAGCATGGTTGCTTGCTTCCTGTTTAGATGCCACGGTGTTTATTTCTTGTCCCCAGTCGTCTATTGTCTTCCAGCTTTTGCACACTTCATATCTGCGTATTGGTTTTAACATTACAATATTGCCGCAGCAATTCGTGGTGGTATGGACAATGTTATGGTATTGGTCTGCGTTGCCGCAGGCGTATACTGGAATGTCTAATTCTTTTTGACAGCAGGGGCATTTCATGGTTATTCACTTGGTATGCTTGTGATGGGTATGAAGTTGCTTTTGGCGTAGTCCCAGATTTTGGTGTTGCTTATGTCGGAGGCTAATACGTCGCTTGGTCCGTGGTAGGCTGTTGGTGTGTTGTTGCGGTATTTGATGTAGTATGGGTGTGATTTGATTTGTGTTGGTTTTTTGGTTAGGATTGGCATTTTGCCTTGTTTGTCGACGTAGATGTAGTAGTTGTTCATTTTTGGCTCCTTGTTTGGTTTTGTGTTGCAGGGTGGAGCGTTTGGTCAATTAGTTTACGTCTATATCTACGGTGTGTGTTTCTTCGACGCCGAATGCGTTGGATGCTGTGAAGGTGAGGTAGACTTTGTTACCGATGACTCTGGTTTTCATGTCGTGGAAGTCTAGAGAGTCTGGATAGTTTACCATTGTTCGAACGACCGCTTTGGCTTTGATGATTTTGTCGATGTCGTCGTTGGTGCTTCGGTTGGTGTTGCAGCCTACCATTAGTAGTCCTGCTAGGAAGGCTAGGGTGCAGAGGATGAATGCTTTGATTTGGTCGTTCATGTTATTTCCTTATTTGTGTGAGTTTGGGGAATGTCTCCCCATTGGGGCGGCGACAGTTGCCGCCCTTCTCTTGCTTGTGGCAAAGTAGGATTCGGCGTCAATAAAGCCCCTCTTCCCCGGAGAAGGAAGAGGGGCAACCAACGGAGACTGTCTAGTTTTCTTCGTGCTTCCAGTAAAAGTCAGCGTCATGTTCTTCGTAGCCGAAGATGCCGAAGTGAAAGCCGGAGGCTTCCCAGATTTCGCGTCGTTCTTCTTTTGGTAGTTCGGTGTAGTCTCCCAGCAGGTCGTCAGCTTCGCTTTCTGAGTCTAGCCAGCTTTCTAGAAGCTCCACGTTCATCTGGACTACGCTGACGCCGTTTGTGTAATGGTCTTCTTGTTCGTGCTTTCCTGGAGCGTTGTTACAGTAAAAAGCCTCTGCTTCGTTTGCCTTTTCGGTTACTAGCTTGATCAGATCATCTTTGGTCATGTTGTTTTCTCCGTTTGAATAACGGGGCGGCGGTGTGCCGCCCCTTCTCTTACTTGTAGCAAAGGAGAGTTGAGCGTCAACTCTCCGTTTCGAAATTATACCCCGCTGAGCGTCAAGTCCACGATTTCTTCGAAGTCTTCGATGCCTTCGTAGATTATGTCGTCTGGCTCGTAGGTGGGGTAGTTAGCTGTGTAGTAAGACCGGTCGTCGGCGCACCTGGCTAGGATTGCTTTGATATCGGTGAATATGACCGCGTGGCGCGGGTCCTCGTCCAGGTATTCTTGGATTTGTGGGAGTGTGCGTGCGGTGCCGACTGGGTTTTCGATAAGCTCTGCGTCGTCTCGGGTGTAGCAAACGTTGTAATTGGACATTTTGTTATCTCCGTTGTGGAAAGCGGGGCGGCGGAGTGCTGCCCCTTCTCTTACTTGTGGCAGAAACGGGGCTGGCGTAAAACGATTATTGACTTACAAGGTGTAAGAAGACCTACTATATTAGCTCTATGAAAATATACTATAAGCCATACGTAGTATAGTAATCGAGGGTAAATGAGACTTACCGATATATTAGAAGCGGTGAAAGATGTTGAATCTTTGACGAAAAGATTTCAGGGATATTACGTATCTATAACAAGTCAAGGCGCATTTACTAAAATATCAATTCGCAATTCTAAAGGTAAGACATACGGCGATGCTTTGTTGGAATCTTTCGTTTATGGTGATAGGAAGTACTTTACTGTATGTGGGATAGCAGCGACAGGACCCGGTTATACCTCTAATAAGTGGGGGCCATTGATTTACGATATAATCGTTGAGATTGCGACAAGAGATGGTGATGGGCTTGTTCCTGCAGAGGCAGCTACATTTGTATTTAAGCATCAGATATATTATACTGATAAAGAATTTAGTTGGGGCTCTGGACAGCTAGAGCAAAGACTATTGAATTTAACAAGTCCTGATGCAAAGAAACACTATGCTCGATGGTACAAGACTCAAAAGAGTCTTTATGGTCAGCCTATCGAGATTCAACCAATTGGATATGTTGAGGACATTGTACGTATTATCGGTCCTTCTATGAAATGGGATTTACTGGATGCTGACCTGGCAAAAGAGCTAAATCATGTGTATCGCAATAGTTTTCGCATACCTAATGAAGAAAAGCTTGACTTATATAGAAAAGTAAAAGAAGCAGGTGGTACATTGACCTATGATAATGAAGGTAATGTCGTTGGTTGGCCTAGGGTTGACTTCATGTCATCTCCGCTTTTTTTGCATCTGAATGGATCGGGCAGGAATTGCACCTGCTATTTATACTTGGCGGTATTCGATCTGTTCCGAATCCGTTGCGTCTAAGCGTTTAGGCTGTGCTTAGCTTTCCACGTGTCACTGTCCACGCCGCCGATCCAAGTGCCGTCTCTCCGGCTGTCACGCACAATGATTCGTCGATTTGCTGCTGGCCACCACGACTGGTAGTAGTACGTCTCTACCTCTGCCTGCATATAAAGGAATCGGGCGGGAGTCGAACCCGCTTGTGCCCCGTCCGCGTTAGCCAGCACGCTTTTCATTTCGGCGGTGCTTGCCTCTGAGTTGGAGTCAACGACGGCGAGTGCGCGTGAAAACTGATCCGTAGCCGTTGCCGTTACCGTAACCGTTGCCGTTACCGTAGCCGTAACCGTTACCGTAACCGTAACCGTAGCCGTATCCGTCACCGTATCCGTCACCGTAACCGTAGCCGTATCCGTCACCGTATCCGTAACCGTTACCGTAACCGTAACCGTAGCCGTATCCGTCACCGTATCCGTCACCGTAACCGTAGCCGTATCCGTCACCGTATCCGTAACCGTTACCGTCACCGTCACCGTAACCGTTACCGTATCCGTCACCGTATCCGTCACCGTTACCGTCACCGTTACCGTCACCGTTACCGTCACCGTTACCGTCACCGTTACCGTCACCGTTACCGTCACCGTTACCGTCACCGTTACCGTCACCAACTGGTTTTATAGTCCCCATTGCTCACCTACTGTAACGCAAAAGATTTCAGATCCTTCTGGGATTTCTACGTCGTTTGAAAGTGGCTTTAGTGTCACTTTGTCGCTTTTCGGATTTGCGATCATTCCATCAAATCCAATTGATTCCCATCGAAAAACATGCACGGCACGCGACAAGTAGATTCGTCCGTTCTCGCGCCGCACATCACCCGCGAAAATCCAACCGCGATCAACCACGATCACGGCTCGACTCCCACTAGTTTTGTTTTTTGGGACAAACACTTGCCCGTCTATTATCACTTCGGTCATCTTCAGGCCTTTCGCTAAATAAAAAAATAGTCACACTTCTCAAGCGCAATACATCGCTTTTTACATATTTCCCACACGCCGCCGATTCCGGGCTACTATCTGTATTGAGCAGACCAGTAGATTCTTTTAGTTACTGGGCCGATTGCGAACGCTCGTGCTACCAAACGGTAGCGGGTCGTGCTGCAATGGTTCGGGCGGCTGGTGCTTTGGCTGCAACCTACGCCAGCAAACCGACACCCCGGAGCGATGCCGAGAAAGTGTCCTACCTTTTCGCGAGATGCTTGCAAGTTGGCTTCACGCTGAGCAAACTCAAATGCTTGCCTGTCTGTATCAACCACCTGTGCATGGCAAGCAATCGTCAATGCTAGCCATAAAGCAAATGTTGCTACTACTGTCTTCATTCCTCTACTCCTTCATCAAAGAAACTTCTTCGCTCCATCCGAGCCTTTTCCATCCAGTCGGGACCAATCACTTGTTCCGTCAGATACATGATTCGCTCCAAGCAACCAAAGAGCAACCACGGCATATTATGTTTCGCTGCTAATTCTGCCGATCCTGGTAAGCTGTTAATGAATCTTACTAGCCTACGCTTATTCTTCTCCGCATCCGGCAGTGTCATCTCCCACTCCATGTGCTCAATCATCTTGGCTACATGCAAGTCAATGTCCTTCTCTGCCTGCTCGTCGGGATAACCGTCTTCCCAGATAGAATACTGATCTTCACTCATCTTCCTTGCTCTTTCTTGAAACAATGATCTCTTTAGTTACGTGCGATATTGCCACTTTCTCTGTGTCCCGATCTACGCTTGCAATCCTGTAAACCTCATCCCATGCTTTCTCACGCTCCAGTGCTAAACTGCGGAGCATTGCAGCCAACACTCTACCAATATTCTCTGGCTCCTCGGAACTCAGAATAGCATTGATTCGGGAATACTGATCGTCATCCAACTTCAGCGTTCGCAGTACTTCACTCATTACATTCCTCCTTTATTTTGCAAGAACCAGCTATAGCCAAATTTCAGTAGGTGATAATGCACTTCGGCAAGGCTATGTAAGCCGGTGTTGATCCAGTCGGTTCCGTCTTTCTTAATCCACACAGCCGCTGGTCCGTTGGTGTGAACACTACCTGGAATATCGTCTGGATGGTTCAGGTTTGTCCTCACCACGAGAACATCATCCTCACTCCAAAGACCAGACAGGTCAGTAATGTCTCTGCCAGTTTGGTCGTATCTCCGAATGAAGCTCATCACACCACCTTCTTTTTATATATTCTTGCCGTGTCTTTCGTGTTCTCCACGTTGACCAAACGCGAGAGGAAAATAACTAAATTGTCCCTCTCCATTGTCTTCAATTGTCCCCATCACACTGTCACTCCAATAAACTTCTAACTTGCCTTCCAAAAAAAGATCGTTATATCCAGTGCCTTTTGACCACTGATTAAGAAACGCAAGTAATTCACCAACGGCCTTACATTCTTCTGCGCTGTGCTGAAAGCGCACGTTGCTTACGGCATCTGTAAATCGCTCTTCCCATTCATCATGCAATTTCTTTACACAATCCAAACACCAACCAGAATCCGAATGGTCGCAATTCATTAAATGAGGCATTGTCATAATCACACCACCTTCTTTCCTAAAAAATCTTCAGCTAGTTCGATGCTTTTCTTTCTTCATATAACCTGCCTAAGACTTGCGGCTAGTTCGATAATCGTTTGGGGAGTTCCTGGTTGGCGAATAACCTGCGAGTGCATTCCAATCGCTGCCGCCCCTTCAATATCGCCAAACGTCGGGTTAGCTGTCACCATCAGGGTTTCGCATGGCGTGTACCCCAGGTCTTTTTCGATAGTTCGATATGCGTCATAGTGCGGTTTGTAAACGCGATGCCTGCCAGCTAGGTCAATAACATAATCAAAATCGAAGCTGTTTTTTTCACTCAGTTCGTCAATTAAATTTGCATCTCCGTTGCTAAGCGCCACACAAAAAAAACCCATTGCTTGAAGGGTCTTAATTCCGTCCATTGCATCTGGATGTGATTTCAACTCCCACCAGGACTGCGGAAACTGAAATGGAGTGAAGTTGTTTTTTCGAACGTGGTCAACGTATGCCTTAATCTCATCACGACTTACTCCGCTCATATCAAACACCGTCCCAAAACAATCGAATGCAATACATTTAATTTTCATCACACCACCTTTCCGCATGGCTTACCGTCAAGCCATTCGCACTCGTTGAGCAGTTCATCATTGCGAATAGAGTTAACGTAAAAATGACCATCGATTAAACAGAAAAAACAAGCAAGTCGTTCATAATTTGTTTGCCAAGACTCTTTCGTTTTTCTCCTAAACCACCTGCCACGCAACTCGTCGCGGTCGTCCCAAGTGTAGGGAACGTATTGCGGGGCAATCCTGCGGCGATAATTCACGTTTGCGGTTTGTTTACCTTCGTATGAGCGATGGTTATTTGCCATAAGCCATTCACTGGCCCCAACAAAAAAATACTCATCACCTGCTTCCACATCTTCGCAAGGGTCTAGCAACCGCCAACCTTCGCCTGGGTCGGGCTTGTCGCTCGTTGCTTCTGTTGCTGTTGTGTCGAGCCAATAAACCTTGTGCCAGTCTCTATCCCCACTGATACAAATCCCTAACGATCCATTGTCCTTATGACGTGCAATCACGCAATCATCTTCATCAAAGTGCCTTGCTTCCGGTTTTACAACCGCACCGTCACGCCAAAAGCCTGCAAATGAATTGTTCATCTTTCTCCCCTATCTAAAACATTCATCACTTCTCTTCTAACCTCCGCTCCACATAGCGAGCAACTGAACCTCCACCGCATCTCTCGAAGTTCATGAGTTACAAGCTGCGACAAGGCACCTAACAGAGATAGATGTGTGAACTACTGAGTATCTTTATTTGTTATCTCTAATGTGGTTATTGAGTGAGTCGGGGCGGTGACCCCGACGTTTCCTCACTGGAAACTGTTGTTAGGCTAGCGGCTGAGTGCCGGGTGTCTGTTTAAAGCGGGGCGACGAAGTGCCGCCCCTTCTCTTGTGGCAAAGGAGGGGAGGGCGTCAACCCTCCCCCGTTTCATTACTTACTAGCAGTCGACCCAGGCGCACTCTCCTGTGGCGTCGAACCAGGCTCTTTCTTCTTGTGCCTCTGCGTAGACTACAAGGCCTGCGTCTTTGTGTCTAGGGTCGTAGTCAACGTAGACTTGAATTGCTTCAAGTCCGTCTAGAAAAGCTAAAAACTCTGCGTCCGTTACGTTCCCTTCTGCGTCAAAGAGTGAGTCGTCTTCTGGACTAGCTTCTAGTTTTACGCCTGTTTTTAGTAGGTTGAAGCTTGCTTCGTACTTGTTTAGTTTGTCGGCTAGTGTCACGTTCTTCTCTCCGTTAGTGAAACTGGGGCGGTGACCACCACCGCCCCTTCTCTTACTTGTCGCAAAGGCGGGGGAGGGCGTCAAGCGTCAACTTCTGCCCAGGCTTTCGCTATTTGCTCGTTTGTTGGTCCTTCCTTGCCGTAAACATCTAGGTCCCACACAACGAGTAGCTGCACATTGACGAGTGGGTGTCCTTCTTCTTCGGTATCGGGTACAGGGTACTCTTTGACTGTGTAGCCTCTTGGCTTGGGTAGGTCTTTTCGGTGGTTGTTTGTGTAGTGTGGAGTGCCTAAGAGGTCTAATACATCTTCAAAAGAGTACCCCGGCTCTAGACTCACCCAATCGAAATCGAATTGCGCCACATTTTTCTCCTTGTAGAAACTGGGAGGCGACTACCGCCCATTGGTTAAAACTGGGGCGGTGACCACCACCGCCCTTTCTCTTGTCACAAAGGCGGGGAGGGCGTCAACCCTCCCCCACCCCTCTCTGGCTTAGCTTACCTTTGATAGTCCCTTTCGGCTGTTGGCTCCGATTGAGCCTCGGACGATTTTGCGCTTGCTCTGAGCGCGTGTGACTGCTCGTTCCATCTTGTACTGGCGGAAGGCCTGGATGGCGTTGGCGTGGCGCTCGGCCTCAAGGTCGAACTCGTCCATTCCGGGTCGTTGTCCACGGCTAACACTAAAAAGCTTCTCAAGATTCATCACAATTCTCCGTTGTGGGTGGGAGATCGCCCCGCTGCTCCTGGCTGCGAGTCCTGCGTCTCCCTGCCTCCTCCTGTCGCAGAGCCGGGATCGATGTAAATCCCCCTCTATCTGGGGAGTGAAGTAGTCGATTTACTTCTGGTTACTCTTTGCGACAAGTAAGAGTCAGGGGCAACACGAAACCAAAGGAGAAGACAATGACGATCGCTGAGCTAATCGAAATCTTGCAAGAGTGCCAATCCGAACTGGGTGACAACGCTGAGGTGAGGTTGATGACGCAGTACAACTGGCCTTTCGAGAACAGCCTTCTGGGTGTGGCTCTGAGCACGGAGCTTGGAGAAGAAGGTGACGACGAAGAGAGCGACGAAGACCCGGTGCTTTACTTGGTAGAGGGCAGCCAGCTTGGGTACGGGACGAAGAGGGCGTGGGAAGTGGCTAGGCGGTAGGGCCGAAAGAGGGGCGGCAGGGTGTTCCTGCCGCCTTTTTGTTTTTGCTTAACTTATTGGCAATTTAGAATTGATCGGAGCAAGGAAAGGAAAAAAGATGGTACCAAGAAAAGATCGCCGGTCGCTGATAAATGATTACGGAGTGTTTACTGAAGAAGCCCAAGCGATAGGGTGTATTTTTTCTACATAGACTTAAAGAATTTATTACTGAAAATAATTTAGAATATCTAAGGCTTGACGAATTAGAACTATTGCTTGTTTCAGAAATACAACTTCTGCTAGCTACAAAGCGACTTGAGCAATCGCTCTCACAAAAGAGACACGAAAAGGAAATAAAATGAGCGATAGCGGCAGGAATGCCCTGCCGCTTTTTGGTTATTCCATGCTGTGTAGTATTTGTCCGTTATCTGCTCTTACTACTAAGTTAGATACGTCGATGCTGCCGCTAGTGGCTTTTTGATAGCTCTGTCCTAGGGCTTTTAGGGTGCTTAAGATATGTTTTTGATGTTTTCTCCTGACAGGTCAAGGTACTATACATCAATCATCGACGCTTTGTCCAAGAAAATTTTCCCATCGCCAACAAGACACTGATGATTTGCTGGCTGAAAGTGTCTTTTGAGCCGATTAAGCCTGATAATAGCATGGAACCATAGCTACCTTCCCATTCAGAATCTTCCCGCCACAGAATAGAAGGTTCAAACTCGGAATTTACGATATAAACATCAACAGGTTGCTCTTGATACTCAAAAGTGGCAACATAGCAATCAGCTTCACAAACTTCAAAATTGTTGTGAACGGGACCGGGAACAATGCCATAATAAATCCATAGTTCATCCGGGCTGAGCATGATTATCCCTCTCCGTTGTGAAAAACCGGGGCGGCGAGTGCCGCCCCTTTCTCTCTTTTGTTGCAAAGACGGGGAGGGCGTCAACCAATCCCCCGGTTTCCTGATTGGAAACTATGTTAAATCCTCTCTTCGTCCCTAAATTTGTCTTCTTGTTGTTCGAATTCTTCTGGGCTGATGTCTTCGTCCAAAATGACGATTCTGGTGACTTTTTTGCCTTTGATCCGTGCGATGAATGGGGTGTTTCCGTTGTCCTTGATTCCTTGTTCTTTCATTTTTTCGGCGCACAATTCGAGGATTGATTCGGCGATTCCTTGGATTGTTGCTTCGCGTTTTCCTTCATCTCCCATTGATTCGTCTTTCCAATACCATCCATGACTTTCCCAAGAATAATCGAACGGTTTTTCTTTTTTGCCGTATGTCCCCCAGATGCTTCCGCTTTCGATGTGTGATCTTGAAACCAAAAGATTCGTCATTTCTTCTCTCCGTTGTGAAAAATCGGGGCGGTGGTGGTCACCGCCCCTTCTTCCTCTTGTTGCAAAGCCGGGTAGGGCGTCAATCGTCCAATCGGCCATATTCGTCGAACAGCTTTGTTTCTTTATCTGTTGAGACCTTGATTTTGCCGCCAGAGCGAGATACGCGAGACACGTGAACGATCTCTGCACAAAAATGCACATCATCGACCGTGAATGAAAACGGATCCCAGCAGATTTCTTCACAGTCAAAGCCTGCCGCTTCTGCAGCGAAAATACCAGCGGCATCCCAGATCGACTCTGCTTCGATTGTCGAGGTTCCAGCATAAGATACAATCGTAAAAACCATTTTCTTTTCTCCGTTGTGAAAAATCGGGGCGGCGAATGCCGCCCCTTCTCTTTTCTGTTTCAAAGGCGGGTTGGTGGTCAAATTTGTTTCAAAGCTTTCTCGTATTCTGCTTCTTCGCATTCTGGGTCAAGAACGATGAGCTTTGTGACTTTTCTTCCTTCGATTCTTGCCATGAAGGGGAATTCTCCGTCATCTTCGATCCCTTGTTCCTGCATTTTGTCTTTGCACAGATCGAAAAGGAGTTCGACAAGGCTGCTCAGATTTGGTTTGTTGTTTGCGTTTTCTCCGTTGAACCAGCAGTCTCGACCTCCCCATCTGAAGTCGAATGGTCGGTTGCTTTTGCCGAAAACTCCTGTGACGTTGCCTCGTTCGTCATTGTTTCTGATCACCAGAAGATTTGTCATTTCTTTTCTCCGTTGTGAAAAATCGGGGCGGCGAGTGCCGCCCCCTTCTTTCTTTTATTGCAAAGCCGGGGAGGGCGTCAACCCTCCCCGGTTTCCTGACTGGAAACTCAGATATCTCTTGATTCAACGATATCGCTTAAGCGTCCGTAGCTGATCGTTCGTTTGCCTGTTGGCTCTTCGATTTGCTTTGTGTCGATGGCATGCCCGCAGTCCTCTAAGTAGCTGATGCATGAGGCGCGCTCTTTGGTACCAATCGGGTCGTTGGTGTATTTCACTAAGAATACCCGATTAGGGCGGTTGTCTTCAAATCGAATTCGGACTTTTTCGAATACCTGATTCATCTTTATCTCTCCGTTGTAGTAAAACCGGGGCGGTGACCACCACCGCCCCGTATCTGTCTGTCGCAAGACCGATGAGGCCGTCAACCCCCTATTCGGGGCGTGGCTCTGTCGGCATGCTCCATGCGATATCATATTCCGCCTCTTCGGCCTCTGTCATCGTGCGGCTTTTGTTCACTTGCATGGCCGCGATCTCCGGTTGTCGGAGGACGGGGTGATTCTCCTGGTTCTGTCGTCCTGGTGGTACTCTCTCTATCGTGCCGTTGTTGTAGACGATCGTGACCGGGTTGTGGCCTTCGGTCCAGTAGACCTTTGTACCGTCATCCATGATCGTTGTCCCGCTGATCTCGTCGCTGTGTAGTAGTAGGATGCTCATTGTCGTATCTCCGTTTTCCGTTGCGGGGCCGCGCCTGTCGCGTCCCCTTCTCCCTCCTGTCGCAGAGGCGGGGTCGGTGTAAATCCCCATATCCAGGGAAAATCAAGAAAGGAAAGCCCCTCCCTCCAAACGGAGAAAAGGAGAGAGGGGCAACCAACGGAGAACAACTAAATAATCTTGCGACGCCGCAATTCTTTAAATGCGTAGTGTACCTCATCTCATCAGTAGGTTAGATTTTAACTTCTCTGGTGATGATTTCGTAATCGAACAACCACTGACCATCAGAGTACTTCTTATCTTCAAACTTTGTACCTACAGACCAGTGCATGGTGTTAGGTGCTTTAATACACATGATTTCTGTGAAGCTAATCTTCGTGTAAACCCATTCTCGATCTGATTCAAAAGTAAACTGGAAGATAGTACCGACAGGGGCATCTTTGACTCGCATTGTTATCTCCTTTGGATTTGTCTCAACCACACACACATCATAGCATACATTATCGTCTATACAAGATCAATACTTAAATTATTCAGGTAATTCCAAAATAATTTCTATGGCTTGTCTTTCTGTTGCCTCTGTCCATAGATCAGCGGTTCAGCGTCACCATTTCCGTCAGCTTCATACCCGCAACACGGGCAGTCTCCACCGGTTTCGCATCCGTTGAAGTATAAGCCGTTGTCCTCGGCTATGGCATTTGCTACATTGGCGCTGTTGGCCTCTACAATGAAATACTTAGATGGTTTTGTAAATCTTCCGCCGGAATTGTTTTGGTTGTAGGTGTAGAACATATGGTGTTGTGCTTGCTTTGTGAAAGAGGACGCCGGGGCGCAGACCCCGGCGTTTCCTCAAAGGAAACTATTATGTCGTCATTGGTTCGGTGCATTTTTCCAGTAGTGCGCGCGTGGCTTCTGTGTGCTGTTTGTGTTCTGGCTTCATGGCGCCATTGCAGTAGCAGGCTTCGTAAAGCTCTTCTGGCATGAAAATGTCTGCAGTGTCTTGGCAGGTCGAGTAGACTGTCATTTCTGCGTCTCTATTTACAAAGTTGACGCGCGCTCGCAGGACGATTGGGGAATCTTCGTGTAAGAAGAGAGCTTGGATCAGTGTTTCTCCTCCCCAAGGTGTTGTTTCGCAAACAAGCAATTGGTCTGGTCTGTTCATTGTCTTTCTCCGTTGTTGAAAACCGGGGCGGTGACCACCACCGCCCCTTCTTTCTATTGTCGCAAAGGCGGTTTGGTTGTCAGATAGAGCCAAGTCTCTGTGCCAGCCATTCTGGGTTGCAGACTTCGTACCCAGGGTGTCCTTGTTTGCAAACCGTCTGCCACTTCTCCCATTCTTCGTCGCTTGCGTCTTCCGCCAGGAAGTTTTCTGGGTATTTTTCCAGATTCCCACTATTGTCGACTACTGTGTTTTTGGTGGGTACTAGTTTGTGTCCGTTTTCCGTCTCGAATTGCAGATCGCAAAGGAAGAGTCCTGGTCGCACTTTGCGGATATTCTCTACTGCTATGCACTTGTACTGTGTTGTCATTTTCCGATTCTCCGTTTTCCGTTTCGGGGCCGCGACTGCCGCGTCCCCCGTCTCCCGTCTGTCGCAGAGCCGGGGTCGGAGTCAATCCCACTCTGTGTGGGGGATTGCTACCAGAGTGTTACGTATCGAGATTTGGAACCGGCTTCGACATAGCCATCAAAGTACCATTCTGAGGTAGGACCGCTCTTGTTGGATGTTGTTGGATCTTGGCAGTGTTTTTGTGCTTCTTCTAGGGTGTCGACATGTTTCACTAGTTCTGGTTTCTTTTGGGCGTCTGGGTGCCAGTATCTCATGATATCGTAACCTTGGAATCGCGGATCATTTGTCATGCCGCTCATTTGCTTTAGTTCTTTTAGCACTTTTGTTTCTCCGTAAAAGGTGGTTGGTCGATATTCTGTGTCAAGAGCCGCAAGGTTGTAAAATATATAAAAGAGGAGAATCAAATGGATTACAGAGCTAAATTAGATATCATTTTTGAGAATGTATCTCGTCGTAACTTCCTAAGAACAATGGGACAAGCAGCAGGAGCAGCTGCAAACGCTGGTAAACTGGGAACACTAGGTAAACTAGCCTCAACCGCCGCAGGTCCAAGCAACCTCGCTTTAACCGATGAGTTGGGTAGAGCTTACGGAATGGTCAAGAAATTTGGTATAGGTTGGTTAACATCCCATAACCCTTATGCTACTTCAGATTTTGTGCCTCAATTAGTCAACAAACTCCGAGAAGCTGGCGAATTCGACGAAAAAATGCAGATCGAATCAGTTATTAAATACTACTTTTCCATAGGATGGTTAGGACTCTATGACTCAGACCTATCCGACCATGAAAACATGGACAGCTTTGAAGAAATGCTAAGTGTAAAGAAAAGTAAAGCGGGTGATGGTCTCAAATCATTAGCTAAATTAGGTCTATCTAAAACATCAACACCAGAGGATGTCAGGAAAGCGTATACTGATTGCTTGTCAGAAATCAGTCAGATTTTAGAGCATGCGGGGATTGATGTTCCTAGATCGGCTTTGTCTTCTTTGGCTTCAGTCTACTTTCAAAAGTATTTATCTGCTTTCAAGCTTGTTTTCAACCCAGCTACTAAGCTTTATGAAAATGGTGTGCAGAAATTAAGAGCAGCTAAGCAGAAGAGTGAGAGACTTGAGGATTATGATGTGCCTAGTGATTATCAGTATGGTGAGCCTATGCATCAGCCTTTTGAGAGTAAGCTTAATAAGGTGTTAAGCTTATTATAGTAGAATGGAGAGGCTGGTTTTGAGCCGCTCTGGTTTCCTGACTGCAAACTCAGATATCTCTTGATTCAACGATATCGCTTAAGCGTCCACGTCCTTCCTTTTGTTGCAAAGGCGGGGAGGGCGTCAACCCTCCCCGGTTTCCTGACTGGAAACCTAGACCTTGGTGACGGTGCCGATCAGGCCCCATGCCCGGTTGTGCCACCAGACCTCTATGCCTCGTATCTCACCGTCGAACATGTCTGATCCTTCGGGCCATGCGGCTGCGTCATCCGGGTGCATCCATCTTGAGGCTAGCTCTCTAAACGCTAGCTCTACCGCTTGCTCAGCTGTTTCGGCTATCTTTGTTGCTTCGCCGTGGATCGGGTCGCTCAGGTGTGCTCTGTACATCTTTATCTCTCCGTTGTAGTAAAACCGGGGCGGCGACCACCACCGCCCCTTCTTTCTATTGTTGCAAAACCGGGGCGGGCATCAACCCTCCCCATCGGCGGTTGGCATCAGCGTTGCTACAGTCCACTCGATCTCTTCGGCAATCGTCATCCTTCTCGATTGGTCCGTATCGTAGCACTTTACTTCTTTTGTGTTAAGGATCGGATGATCGCTGTGAGCGTTGACTCTCTCTATCGTGCCGTTGTTGTAGACGATCGTTGCTTCGCTGTGTTTTTCGGTCCAGTTTACCTTTATGTAGACCTTGGTACCGTTGTCTAGGATCGTTGTACCGCTGTTCTCGTCGCTGTGTTGTAGATATGTGCTCATTTTTCAATTCTCCGTTCTTCGTTTCGATTGGGGCCGCGACTGTCGCTTCCCCTTCTCTCTTTTGTCGCAGAGGCGGGGCGGGCGTCAATCCCCCTCTTCGGAGGGGTGATATGAAAGAAGCCCCTCTCCCCAACGGAGAAAAGGAGAGAGGGGCAACCAACGGAGATACAAACCATCGTGGGCACAAAAAGACCTACCAATTGAGTCCCGATATTTCATCTTTAAGCAGATCAAATACCGGTATCATTATTTTGCCATTGATGGCTATGAATAAGTGATCGTCCGCTGTGATCCATCTAACATCGAGTGCTCTATGTACAGGATCGATAATATTTCCTTCGCCATCGTATTCTGAGTCTTCTGGGTCTGCATAGGCAAATTTGTAACCATTATATGTGGCATTAAAAAATTCTATTAGATCTTCAATTATTTTTGGGCGTGTGTTTGTTAGCCCTTCTTCCGATGGATTTGATCCAAACCACTTGACATTATGCATTTCGTCTAGTCTCCAGTGTCCCATTTTCCGATTCTCCGTTTTCCGTTTCGGGTCTGCGACTGTCGCTTCCCCTTCTCTCTTTTGTCGCAAAGGCGGGGTCGGTGTAAATCCCCATATCCAGGGAGTATTAATAAAGGCCGTCAACCCCCTATTCGGGGCGTGGCTCTGTCGGCATGCTCCATGCTCATAGTGACCGCAAGAAGGCGATTGCGTCTTCCTCGCTTTCTGCGACAATTGGCCAACCTTGGTCCTTGGTTGGATGCTTGGCTAGAAAGCATTCTGCTTTGCCTTTCTCAAAGGCGAGCCGTGCCATCTCGAAGCCAAGACCGATGCCAAGCTCGACCATGTCAATGCCGGTGCTGCCATCGTTATCATAGCCAGTCGTGATGCTTAATTCTGCTGTGAGTTCGTCATGTTTTTCTTCGAGGATTTCTGCTAAGACTTCATCAAGAGCTTTTGATCGCTGTAACATTTTTGTCTCTCCGTTGTGAAAACTGAGGCGGGTGACCACCACCCTTCCCTTCTCTTACTTGTCGCAAAAGCAGGAAGAGCGTCAAGTCATTATTCGGGGCGCGGCTCTGTCGGCATTTTCCTCCCCTTCTCCCTCCTGTCGCAGAGGCGGAGCAGGCGTCAATCCCCCTCAGTGGAGGGTCTGCGTATCGCGTTGTTGATCCATCTTACTACGATTTGTTCGCAGTCTTGGCATCTGTTTTCCATTTTCACATTGAACCCACCAAATAAAAGCTGTGAACGAGATGGTACACGGCTGACGTTTGGTTTTACTTGCGAGCACATGTCGCAGGTTTGCTTTTCTTTCATTTATACCCCTATTTTAACTGCGAGAGTTCCAGTAGCAACACCTCTTGGTCATTCTTAAACAACTGTAACGCTTGTTCTGCTGTACCGTCTGCTCCAACGTTATAAACGATCAATCGGTGGTACGGCTCCTTGGAAAACACACTATACCTACGGCATTCATCAATGGTAATGCCTGAAGCTATGTCGTCACGAACGTAGAACTTTTCATCTTCATAGATCTTAACTGTGTCATGCATAAGAATACCGTTGGTGGTTGTTAGAAATAGGGGCGGTGGTTATTGCCGCCCCTTCTTTTTCTTGTTGCAAAGGCTTACTAGGCGTCAAGCTCCCATTCTTCGACGCAGTCTTTGGGTTGTTCCCAGTCTAGGAAGTATTCTTCCAGGGTGTGGTTGGCCTGGTGGTCGCAACGCTTGATTGGCCTCTCTGGGTTGCCGCCGTAGTCTACCTGTGGTACTAACCAGTCCCAGGCTTTGTCGATGCCTATTGTTGTGATGAGCTTGCTTAGCTCTTTGAGTTGGTCGTAGGACAGTTCATAGTACTTGTCTTGGTAGTTCCAATCACTTAGGTGCAGTAGGACTTTGGTCATGTTGATGTCTCCGTTGTTGAAAGCGGGGCGGCGACTGCCGCCCCTTCTCTCTTTTGTAGCAGAGCCGGGGAGGGCGTCAACCCTCCCCGGTTTCCTGACTGGAAACTATGGTGTTGTTGTCGGAGTCACCAGGACGAAAGCTTCTCCGCAGCAATGCCCCACTATTACTCGTGAGTGTTTACCTTTGCGGTCGGCAGTGATAACGGTTTTTCCGTCACTGTGTAGTTCTTCCATTGCGCTCTCAATTGTTCCTTCGACGTTTGTCCATCCAGTTTTCGCATCGTAGTATCTAATCATTCTTTTTCTCCGTTGTTGAAAAATCGGGGCGGGTAACCACTACCCGCCCCTTCTCTTACTTGTAGCAAAGGCTTACTAGCCGTCAAATTCCCGTCTTATTTGGGTTGTCTATACCCCGCTGAGCGTCAAGTCCACGATCTCTTCGAGGTCTTCGACGCCTTCGTAGATGACGTCGTCTGGTTCGTAGGTGGGATAATTGGCCGTGTAATAAGACCGATCATCGGCGCACCTAGCTAGGATTACTTTGGCATCTGTGAAGATGACCGCGTGGCGTGGGTCTGAATCCAGGTATTCTTGGATTTGTTGTAGAGTGCGTGTGACTCCTACTGGGTTTTCGATTAGTTCTGCGTCGTCTCGGGTGTAGCAAACGTTGTGGTTAGACATCTTTTCTTCTCCTGTTGGTGTGTCCGGGGTGGCGACCACCGCCCCCCGTCTCCCGTCTGTCGCAAGACCGGGGCGGGCGTAAATCCCCCTAAGGGGAGGGACTACGTAGCGTGTCTTTTAATTTGGCTGTACGGCTAATAAGTATTTTGCTAAAAATAATGATAACATTTTAAAAGGAGCATTTATCCTAGATATTTGTCATCACAGTAAAGAAAGCCCCTCCCTCCAAACGGAGAAAAGGAGAGAGGGGCAACCAACGGAGAATCAAACCAAAGACTCAGAATCCACCACAGAATGATCACTAATGCTCTTCATAGCATCCAAAGAACACAAAACATGACCAGAAGACCTCGTAAACCACACAAAAGCGCCAGACACCTCATCAAACCAATCACCACCAACAGACCACACCCAAGGCTTCTCAGAACAATAATCCCTCACCCTACCACCAATCGCCACCAATTTATGAGAATTATCTAAATAAGACTTACCTACCTCAAGCACAAACACACCTCCTTTTAGTGTAACATCCTTGTCTCATACAGTTTGAATATCAGCGGATCGGGCAGGATTCGAACCTGCTTGGCTATTCGTTCGCGTTGACCATAGCCGACATTAACGCTTGCCGCTCGTTCCCACCGAGATGCCGATCCAACTCAAGTTTCCCCGAAGGAAACCAAAAGGCCTCCCGAAGGAGGCCCCAAACCACCAAAACAGCCTAACAATCCGGATCATAATCCAGCCACTCAGTCAACTCGTCCGGCTGTCCATCATCCTCAACCTCGTCCTCGTCATCCATCCACCTAGCATCCGATAACTCCTGATCCAACTCAGTATCAGGCAACCAACAATCATCACACTGCTCATAACCCAAAAAATCGTCCATCACCAAATCTCCGTTAAAAAAGAGGGGCGGCGACCCCCGCCGCCCCCAAATGTCACAAAAACCAGACCAGCGTCAATCAGACCAAGTGGGACAACTCCACACCAGACCCCGACCACACCATTCTCACGCCATCAAGATTCGGAGCGTTCCGGAACCGCCGAAGGCCGAATTCAAACGTCGCCTTGTGGACAAAGCTCCCGGTCCCCATCCTGTGTTTCAGCCAAATCCCCGCGATCTCCTTAGCGTCCACTGGCACGTTGGCGTAGGCTGTCACATTGTCAGTATCGTCCTCGATGACGATCCGACGATCACCGTCCTGAATCTCAAGAGCGTGTAACCAGCCTGCGTCCTTCTCGTGAATCTCGTAGAATCCAGTTGCCATTGTCGTATCTCCGTTGTCGTTTCGATTGGGACCGCGACTGCCGCGCCCCCTTCCCCCTCTTGTCGCAAGACCGGAGGGGGCGTCAATCCCCCACGGCTGTGGGTTATCATCCTCTGATATTGTCTAGGAGAGGGTGTCTGTTGTTGTAGTAACAGCCTGGGTTGTCTGGGTCTTCGTTGTATCGCGATTCAAAAGCCAACAGCCTCAGAACGTCGTCGATTCCGGTGTAGTCAGCTTCTTTTGCCGTTGGTTCTTGGCTCAGTTCCCATTGGCTTAGTGTGTGGCCATATTCGCTACCGGCGTTCTCTTTTAGCCAGCCGATCACGGAGGTGATTTGGTTTGCTTCTTGGGTTGTGATGTCCAGAAGATAGGTTGCGCTGCCTTGGCTTGGTTCTGTCCATTGTTGTTCTAGTATGTACACCGTCTTTCTCCGTTTTCCGTTTGGGGCCGCGACTGCCTCGTCCCTCGTCCCCCTTCTGTCACAAGACCGGGGCTGGCGTCAACCTGCCCCGGTTTCCTGGTTGGAAACTGCGCTTATATAAAAAGACCGAGGAGAGCCTGCCCTCCTCGGTAGCACAGCCTTATTTGATGTCATCGATGTCATCATAAGATCCGGACGTATGGTTGCCAGCGAGAAGTGACTCAATAAACTCTTCTGTGACTGCCGGATTGTCCAGATTCACCGACATTGTGTTCTTTTCCGAGAGCTTCTTGCCACAGCCGGGGCAAAAAGAAGAATCATCCGAAGTGATCGTCCTGCAGGCCAAGTGTGCTATTAACATTTCGTTTTCTCCGTTGGTGAAAACCGGGGCGGCGACTGCCGCCGCCCCTTCTCTTGTCGCAAAACCTGGTCGAGCGTCAACCCGCGATCATCTCCAAAATCTCTGTGAAGGTGGTCTCACTACAAATGTCAAACTTTGTCCCGTCGTCCATTTGTACTATCGCATCTTCGCAGCCTTCCATCACGATGCCGGTGACTGTCCTGTTCCAAGCGGATGTGTTTTGCAGGTACTCATTTAACATCTTGATGAAGTTCGGGAGCCGCTCTATTTCGACTGTGTTGAGTGTAGACTGTAGTAACAGCCGTTCGTTCTCACCCGTAAAAAACTCACAGTCCCAGTTGATTAGTGGATCGTTCGACATTTCTCTTTCTCCGTTTTCGTTTCTTGGGGCCGCGACTGTCGCGTCCCCCGTCTCCCTCCTGTCGCAGAGCCGGGGCGGGAGTCAATCCCCCTCTGACGCGGGGGTGGTATAAAAGAAGCCCCTCTTTCCCAACGGAAAGGAGAGAGGGGCAACCACGGAGATCAATCTTTATTCTTACTAGAGAGCACGCGGTCAACGATGCGTGCGATATTGGCTGCGAAGTCGACAGATTTGTAGGAAGAATCGTCGCACTGACGTCGCAAAGCATCAAAACCGTCTAAAGACAAGAAGGTTTCGTTTACAATTTTGCAAGCCGTTTGGCTACAACCGGTCGATTCTGGTGTGATTTTCTGTATCATAGCTTCCTATCATTCAAAGTACAAAGAGGTGTCCTTTTTCTATCACAAGGCCGGGGAGGGCGTCGACCCTCCCCGGTTTCCTCGTTGGAAACTAAACTCGGACGGTGACGTCTTGGTCCTCGTAAGTCTCGAAGTCGAGCGTGGTCAACAATTCTTGGGCGGTGTAGATTTCAGAATTTTCTCTGGTTTGCTCCTTTTGGAGTTCTTCCAGAGAACCGAACAAAAATTGGTCGCCGTTGACTTCGTCGCTGATGAAAAGAACTGGAGCTTTTGGGTTGCTTTTGAGTAGATTTTTAAGTTCGTTTGCTTTCATTGTCTTTCTCCGTTTGTGAAAATCGGGGCGGCGACTGCTGCCGCCCCTCTTATTTGGGGCGGGTGACCACCACCCGCCCCTCTCTGTCTGTCGCAAGGCCAATTAGGCCGTCAATCCCCTATCGGTATTACGCTCTCGGCGTGCTCCATTCGTTCGCTATCGCCTGCTGCGTTTTGGCAGACAGTCTGTCCCAGATCGCAGCCAGCACCACCGACTCGGTAGGCTTATTCCTGATCTCCTGCCCTCTGATTGTATCTAGTTCGTTATTGTCCACCGCTAGGCAGACTTCATCCAGAAGCAAGAAGTTTAGAGCCTCACGCAGCGTAATACCACTAGGATTCGTTGTGTTCAGCAATTCGTTCATTCTCGTGTCTCCGTGTTGGTGTCCTGGGTCCGCGACTGTCGCGTCCCCCGTCTCCCTCCTGTCGCAGAGCCGGGGCGGGCGTCAATCCCCCTCTTCAGAGGGGAGAAAATAAAAAGAGAGCGGTGGTGGTCACCGCTCCCCCATGGAGTCCCGCTCCTAAAAGAAGCGTCTGCCAAAGCAGCGAGTTAAGGTCTAGAACTCCCAGCAGACCAGGGCCTCACCCACCAAACGGAGAAAAGGTGAGCAAGACCACAACGGAGAACAAAAAGCCCCTCCCTCCAAACGGAGAAAAGGAGGAAGAGGCCCAACGGAGAACCAACAAACCCAACGTAGTTTCCACTCAGGAAACCGAACCATGCCCAAAACTCACCCAATCATCCAACTCAGCCTCATAATCATCAACCACCGCAAACGCCAACACCAAAGGATCAACACCAGCCTCAACAGCCAAACCCAAAAGCTCACCCCTCACCACCAACAACACCTCAGACCAACACAAACACTCACCACTACCAAGCAACCCCCGAACCCGCTCCACCAACAACCGACGACGCTCAACAACAGACATAACCAACACTCCATTCAAAAAGGAAAAGGGGGCAACAACCCGCCACCCCCAAATATCACAAAACCAACCACCACCATCAACCACGACCCACAGCCACCAAACCCTTCCGATCACCAGCACCAATCGAACCCCGCACCACCTTCCGCTTCATCTGAGCCTTACTAGCAGCCCGCTCCACCGCATACTGCCGAAAAGCACGAATCGCATCACCATCACGAACAGCCTCCAAATCAAACTCATCCAAACCCTCACGCTGCCCACGACAACCACCAAACAACTGATCGACACTCATCGAAAATCTCCGTTAAACAAAAACCAAAACCACTGAACAACTGTCACAAACCAAAACCACCCGTCAATCACGCAGCAAACCCAACACCACCGTCCCACCAACCGCCACAACCACCATCGCATAATACAAAATCAACATCACACCACTCCTCGATAACCCATCACTGGGTCCGACCTCCGTGGTCGTCCCCCTCCCCCACCTGTCGCAAGGGGGACCGTGCCATAAAATAGGGGTATAGGGGGATATGGGGGTATACTGAGTATTGGTAGGGGGGATATATAGGGGGACCCATAGGGGTCGGCAATATGCCCTCTGGGTTTCGATATATTCTCCGCACGTTGGGCTTATTTGCCCTTTTTGCAAAGAGATATGGATACCCGTTTTTTCTTTTTCCCGCGTATGTGAAATGGGTCCCCCGGCGCATCGTGTGGGTCCCCCGGTAAAATTCGTGGGTCCCCCCAAAGGGCCAAATTTTGCATCTCTTTTTCGATGCATTTTCCGTACGTTGGTCTTATTGGTCCAAGTGGTCCCAATCGGTCCAAGTGGTCCAAGTTGTCCGTATTAGTCCCAGTGGTCGCAGGTGGTCCCAGTGGTGAGAGTGGTAAGAGTTAGCACAGGTGGTCAGAATGGTGCTACTTGTCCGGTTGCTAGCGCGTGTAGTACTGGTAGCACGTTTGGGTACTGTAGTAGACGTTTGAGGTGCTCTGGGTTTGCTATACACAGCATGATGTATCTGGTGATTAGGTGTTCACGTTCGTGCGGCTCCCAGTGCGCGAATCGGCTTTGGTCTTTTTCCCTATAGAAGATCGCTTCTTCCCCTGGTGGGAATGGTGCTTTTAGGACTTGGGTGGCGTAGTGGATGGTTGCGAGTGCGTCTGTGGCTATCATCCCCTCTCCTAGGGGGAAAGGCGCTTTTATTACCGCTTTAGCATATGAGTAGCTTAGGTATGCTTCTTTAGCTATTGCCTTCTCGCCCAGTGGGAAGGGTCCTTTGAAGATGTGTGAGGCGTATGAGTAGCTGTATAGGCTGCTTTTAGCTATTATTCGCTCTTGCTCGGGTGTGCCTGGTGTTTCTTTGGCTAGTAGTTCATTGTATACTTTTTTGGCTTTGGCTTCTACTTTTTTGTCCATGTGTACCTCCGTGTGCTTTTTACTTGGTGGCTATGGCACTTAGTAACTGTTGCACTATTTTGTACTTTTGGAGACGTTCTAGGTGGGCGGGTTCGGGGTTTGTTGCGGCTAGTAGGATGTAGGTGGTGAGGTCTGTACTATCTGCCTCTGTGTTGAAGATTGCGTCCTCTCCCTGTGGGAAGGGGCCTTTTAGTACATCTATAGCGTAGTGGAGGGCGTAGTGACCCACTGAAGCTATGGCCCCCTCACCGGGTGGGAAAGCGGATTTCAATACGTTTTTTGCGTACGCCATGCTGAGTCCTGGGTCTTGACTAATCAGCCTCTCGCCCAGTGGGAAGGGGCCTTTTAAGATTTCTAGTGCATATAGATAGCTGCAACCGGCGTCCGTTGCGACTGTTTTTTGTTCTGATCTGTTTAGGATCTTGCCCATACCGGCGAGCAGGTATGTTCTGTATGCGTCTAGTCGCATGCTATAAGTCCATGATGCCGTGTAATATATCTGATAGGCAGAGGCCTACTATTAGTGGTAGCGTTACTGTTAAAAGGATCGTAGGATTTAGAAGTCCTGTGAAATAGAGTATTGGGCTGATGTATAGTAAGCGTATGGCTGTGCTGATGACTGGAAAATGGGTCCAGAATGATCTGTGGACGTATACGGCTTGATATGGCCACCATATAAACTTTAGGAGCCACCATCGGTTGTATGGGTCTGATTCGCAGTCGAGGTCTGGGCTTAGCCATAGTCCGGCTAGTACGCCTATTGGTATTAGCGGTTGGCCTATGAGAATTGCTGGTGATGTGATTGCTGCGAGGATGAGAGTTACATTGGTGTGGGCTTTGCCGTTTGCCATTTTTCTTTTTTATTTATGGTTATTCGGAATATTTGGGCTATTTTTGTAGCAAAGGAGGATCAAGTAGTAAACCTTTGTGGATTTTATTCTTTCTCGGTGTATTCTGCCATTGGTACAGGCTTGCTTCCGCTTAATTGAATATAGTAATCGATATCGGTCCATTCCCAACCCCATTCACCGTCTGCGCACTGCAGTTCAAAGTAGTGCTCGTCACACTCAATAGTGATTACGCTATACTCGTAATACCAATCTTTTTTGCCTACTATTGGTACAGCCACTAATAATTGTGTTCTATTTTCCCATATCATACCTTTGGGTAGTGGTTGCCATTGGCCGATTTCAGGAAGTCGTGTTGCGTCAGGTTTGTGTCTTTCCATTTCTTTTCTTTTTTATGTATAGAATGATGCTGATTGCGAATATTATAAGTCCTGCGATGCCTACTAGTTTTGTGGGCATTGGTGCGTTGATGGTCCAGTTAGTGCTGGCTACTATGCCTATTGTGGATGAGATGATTAGGAAGATGGGCTTTCGATATATTGCGCTGAGTAGGGCTATTATAGGGAGCGTTATTACGGTTATGAAGATGATGGTGACGAGTAAGGCTAGTGATTCCATCTTTGGTTCCGATATTGGTTAATTGGTATTCGCAAATATAAGGTGTGAATATTCAGTATCTAGGCCAGGACTTTGTGAGAAATGTTATGTTAGTTTGGTCATTGAGCGTTACCGTGGCTTACAATGATGGTTCTTGGTCTGGTAGTGAGTACACTTATGACAAAGAGACTCTTATTGTTAGTGGTCCTGATGTTTCTTCTTTACCTGAGGTTAAGGCTCTTTGGTCTGCTCTAGGCATGACTCCGAAATCTGATGCGCCATTTAGAACTGATTATTCTAGTGTAGTTTTTAGATTCATGTCTATCTACACGAACTCTTTTATTAATGTACTTGGTACGACTGATAAATTACAAATACTTTCGAATAATGCCACTGAGGTTAGTAATGCTTTAGCTGCTAATCCTGAGTTTAGTTCGGGGTTTTTGGGTAATGCTGACGTCGATATTCAGACTATGCTCTCTAACCTTAACTCCCGATATGTTGAAATCACTCAGCTTGTCCCTAATATATATAATTTCGCTGATGATTTTGACACTGATAGTCAAGCATTTCCTTTAGGCAGCGGTGTTCATTTGCTGCCTGATGGTAAGGTGCTTTGGTGCGGGATGGCTAATGAGGATACCGCTTTTTGGGTAGAGAATTCTGAATGGGTAGGTTATAAAGGTAATGTAGTTCGTTATAACGCTAACGGTACTAAAGATACTACATTTATACAGCCTGCTTTTGGTGGCAATGATAATGGATTTGTTAGAAGAATTGGAGTACAGAGCACTGGTAAAATAGTGGTCGTAGGACACTTTGATTCGGTTAATGGGGTTACCTGTAATAGAATAGCCAGGCTCAATGCTAATGGGACGCTTGACGAAACCTTCAATATCGGCACGGGTTTTGGCGATAACGCTCTGGTTATAAAAATCCTTGATGACGATTCAATGCTTGTAGGTGGTAGCTTTGGTAGTTTCAATGGCAGCACGGTTGCTTGTCTTGCTAAGTTAAATGCCGATGGTACTCTAGATACTACCTTCTCTCAAGCAGTTTTTGATTCTGGTGTCGTTAATAGTACCGTTCATGCTATTGCCGTTGATAACAATGGCAAGATTCTTGTTGGCGGCAATATCAACAACAGAATCGTTAGGTTAAATAGTGATGGAACTCATGATGAATCTTTCGATCGAGGATCCGGATTTAATGGTAGGGTCACTTGTATCGAAGTCTTGGACAATGATCAGATGTATGTTGGTGGGTGGTTTACTACTTATAAGGGAAGTGCTTGCAACTGGCGCATAGTAAGACTTAATGATGATGGATCTTTGGATGAGTCTTTCGCTGGCGAAGCTACTGGATTAAATGACCCGGAAGGTTCGGTAATGACCTTGGCGGTTCAAAGCGATGGCAAAGTGGTAGTTGGCGGCTGGTTTAACGAGTATAACAATATCCAACAAAACCTGCTTATCAGATTTAATACCGATGGATCAAAAGATGATACTTTTGATGTCCAGTATGGCTTGAGCATGGTTAATAATGACTTCTATTCTCGCGTGATGCAAATTGTAGTCGGAAATGACGATGCTTTATATATTGCCCACAGCGACTACTTTTATAAGGGTAAGGCGAGTTTCGGTTATAATAAGCTAAGCGCCAATGGCTCTTATATAACTACTGATCCTGTCGTTAACACGAGTCCAGACTTTAGGGCTCAGGATTATCCTTTCATTCAAGCTATTCGTAAAGCCTCTGATGGCAGTATCCTAATAGCTGGCGATAGTGGTAGAATCGATAGATCTAAAATGTTACGCAAAGTCGATTCCACCGGTAAGGACGTTTCAGGATTTGGACCAGTCTATGCCGACAATTTAATTAGAGCTATAGGTGTTCAAAGTGATGGTAAGATATTGATAGGCGGTAATTTTGATTATGTCAATGGGTATTATAGCCCACATTTCTGCAGGCTTAATACCGATGGTAGTGTCGATACGAGTTTTTACAGCATAACAAATAGGGCTTACTTAAGTGGTAGCGTTTACGCTGTTCATGTGATGTCAGATGATTATATCTGGGTAGGAGGATCATTTGGAGAGTATGGCGCGACTGAATCATCAAGAATAATCAAGCTAACTCCAAATGGTGAGATTGAGGCCTCCTCTGCATTAGGCTTGGATGGAACCGTCCATTGCATCGCTGAAGATAGCAATGGCAAGATATACATCGGAGGCCAATTCAGCAATAGAATAAAGCGGCTTAACGCTGATGGTACTGAGGATAATGCTTTCGCTGTAGGCTCTGGATTCAGCGGTAATTATGGCAATAATCCGCGAGTATCATCTATTGCAATTCAATCTGATGATAAAGTAGTGGTCGGTCACTGGTATGACACATATGATGGCAATCCTACCAATACCGGCATTTCCCGCCTGAATACGGATGGTAGTCTAGATAGTTCCTTCAATACTGGTTCGCCTGGTCTGGCTAGCACTCTTAATAGAGGTCTGGTTAATGATGTTGCGATACAGTCAAATGGCAAAATAGTAGCCGGTGGCTGGTTTGATGATTTTGATGGCAACTATAAGGGTGGTATTATCAGATTTAATTCTGACGGTACTAAGGATGAATCTTTTGCTGGTTATGGAATCCACAACAGGTATCCTCAATGGGGAGGAGCAAGAGTTGCCGCCTTGCTGATCGATAATAACAAGATCTATATCGGTGGATCGATCGGGTGGTACAATGATAATGTTAAACATGCTGTGTTGAGAATTAATGCCGATGGATCTTTAGATACTGGATTCGATGTTAAATTGCCATACGAAGCCTATAGTATAGGTGATGGTGGTGGAGACATGTACGATTCGGGCAATCAGTTTTCAACTAATCTTTTAGCTCCTTACTATGCCTTAAGGGATGCCGCTGATACAAACCAATACTTTATTCCTTATACTCATACTCCTACTATTATCTATAATAATACGAGTGAAGCTCCTTATTATGATATCGATGGCAGGTATAATTATCAGCCTTCTCCTTCTGCCGAAATTAGAGCGGCAGATAAGTACTTCGGTACCGGTAGCCAGTACTTCACTAGCATGTATCCTGGCATGTTCGTTATAGTCGCCAAAGATATCTCCATCAATCAGTTTTCTATATTAGGAAGACTTGGAACATTTGGAAATGCTACCGTTACGACATATGCTTATGATTTAAATGTTGGCGATATTTCTTATGGAGTTTTAGTTAAGACTAATGCAGATAATGCGAATTTTGACCCCTCTGTGAATCATATAATAGTATTCCCAGGTTCAGTTAGTAGCGTTATAAGAGTCAGTGATAATGCTGGCAGTTATGATGATGACTCGGTTAGTAACTTAACTGCTTCTGAGCTTTATTGTATTACGGTTAGCTCTTATCCTACGGCTGCTCTTGATGAGTCCACTTCGAGGGCGATCGCTACGAAGCTTATACAAGTGTTGAAAGGTTTATAAAGGAATCTAGTTATGCCTAAAGAAGATAATTTACCGTTGCGATTTATAGTGACTCATTGGTTAGATGATAAGCAGTCTGAATCTAGAACGGTTTATGCTGCTAATGCTAAAGAAGCCGCTGAGATCGCGGCTAAGAAAAGCATGCTTAGTATTGATGAATCTTGGGAAGTGCCTGCCAGCATGCTGGTGAGTATTAATGGAGGTTCTAAGATCAAGTTCAAGGATTTATAGAATACCCCCGGCAGGAGTCGAACCTGCAACCGACAGATTAGAAATCTGTTGCTCTATCCATTGAGCTACGAGGGCTTGAAAGTGGCAGGCAGGATTCGAACCTGCTTTTTGGGCCTGCAAAAGGGCTTTAACGGTTTTCCAGCAGGCACCAAACATGCCTCTTATGTTGCGTGTTCCCACCACGCCGCTGCCACAGCTCCCTCGGCAGGGATCGAACCTGCGACAGGCGGATTAACAGTCCGCTACTCTACCAACTGAGCTACAAGGGATTAAGTAGGTTAATAGACTGGGAGGGATTCGAACCCCCGACCTGACAAGTTATGAGCTTGCTGCTCTCAAACCGCTGAGCTACCAGTCCACTTGAAATCCTTCAATGAGTGAAAAACCTCATGATTCATCTTTTGTATTATAGGTAGTTCTATAATACCAGCGTGAATCTCGCCATGACAATTATGACAAACCAACACGCATTTTAGTATTTCAGGAATTATTTTGGTCCAGGAACGTTGAAACGCTCTAGAATCTAAATGTAATTCTTTGTCTCTTATATGATGAAATGCTAAATTTCTGTCTAGTTTATTATAACCGCATAATTGACATTTACCTCCGATGGCTTTTACTACCAGCTTTTTGCGTTGTTCTCGATGGATTTTGATTGGATCTATACCACCATTGCGTTCTTTAGCTTTATTATAATGTCTTTTTGCTTTTTGAGCGTTATAAGATCTTCTATCTTCTGGACTCTTTTTCGAAAATTGAGAAGATCCGAATGGAACACAATTAAAACATTTTGTTCGGTTTTTTAGGTTTCTTCTTTTACCTTCGATAACCACTGATGAAGGTATCTGATCACCGCAATTGCATGTTTTCATTTTAGCTCCTTGGTTATAACATATTTGACTATGACTAAAGAGCTAAAAATATCGCTGTTACTGATATGCTATTGTTACTGACGGCTTTTGACCATTCTTTTTTCTGTCCCAAAAAAGGTGCGGAAGTTGAACAAGTTTTTCCCCACACACACGTCCAAGAAGTGAAACAATCACTCTTCCGCACCCATTTTTAAATACACTTCTAAACTTTAGCCATATTATTCGATGAGCCTCAAGTCATTCTCTATATCCCGTTTTAAAATATTCAAATCCTAAATCTTCATATAGCGTTAGCTTCACTTGAGCTTCTTTGAACATCAAAGAGGATATCTTAAAATCTTCTAACCATCTTGATTCTTGCTTATAAAAAGAAATTACGTGTTTTATCCCGGCCTGAATGATCATACCAGCGCAAGCAGAACATGGCATGAACGGGAAGGTATAAATCGTACATCCTTTGGTCGATTTATTAGCGAATAATAAGGCATTTCGTTCTGCATGTACTATGAATTTGTATTTTAGTTCTCTTTCATCATATCTAGACTTTAGATCTTCTACACCTTTTGGAAATCCATTGAACCCTATAGAGACGATTCTCCTATCGTCATCGACAATTACGGCACCTACTTTGGTGCTGGGATCTTTTGAAGCTGATGAAACATACTCGGCTAGCCCGATGAAAAATTTATCCCATTTAGTATCTCTTATTGCACTTGGTGGCGGTAGAGGTAGCTCGTTTGGCTTTGAGACAGTCGGTCCTTTATAGCTATCGTCCATTAGTAATCCCGTCTAAGTTTTATATAGTCTTCTTAAATAAGAACTATGGTCAGGTTCTTCTTTTTCATTGGCTAGTCTCTTGAAGGCATACTGAGCATCTTTGTCGTCTTTTATGCGTGCTATATGAGACTGGTCAGGTAAATTAGCTAGCAGCAATATATAATCACAGGCATAGATCGATGATAGGATCGTTTTTTCGCCTATCAAGAAAGGTCCATTTAACACTTTCTTGGCGTAGTTATATGCCGTTTGTCCTCTGCTGGCTATAGCTCTCTCGCCAAGAGGGAAAGGTCCCTTCAATATTTCTGTAGCATAAAGCAGGCTGTAGGTGTCGTAGTCTGCGATTCTCTGCTCGCCTAAAGGGAATGGTCCTTTGAGGATTACCATGGCATATTGAAACGCCATCATTCCGTTATTTGCTATAGTTGCCTCTCCCTTAGGAAACGGGCCTCTAAGGATGTTTTTAGCATAGCTCATCGAATAATAACAATCATTTCCAATAGCCTCTTCGCCTAAAATAAAAGGTCCATTGATGAGCTTAGCATATTCATAACTATGTGCTGCCGATTTTGCTATTAGCTCCTCGCCTTCAATGTAAGGGTTTCCTGGTCCTGCTCCAGCATCATAAGCTCTTTCAAGAGCCTTTTTGGAAGAAGTCTTAAGATAATCATAATCCAATCGTACCGGTGTATGATTAAATTCTTGCATGTTTATATCTCTCCGGCTAGTCTTTGGATGCTTTGAACAGCATTAGGATAGGTATCTATGAACCTTTTTATTTCTTTTTTATCTTGGTAATTGGCCAAGATGAGTATGTAAGTATTCATAGCATCTTCATCATTAGCTATCACATGCTCGGCTTCAAGCCAAGGACCTTTGATGATATATTTTAGATAAGTATTAAGGTGAGCCTTAACATTTATTATCGAATTTTCTCCTAATTCGAATCTACCTTTCAGCACGTTAACTGCGTATTTGGTGCTTAGGTAAGGGCATTGACTTATTGCTTTTTCTCCCGGTTCGAATCTCCTTTTCAATACATTATGTGCGTATGTGTAGCTAAATTCTTTATCTTCGCTTATAATCTTTTCACCCTCTGGGAACGGTTTCTTTAAGACTAATTTCGCATATTTATAACTATATTCGGCGTTTTTGCTTATTGCTCTCTCACCCAATTTAAATCTGCCATTTAGGTATAGGAAGGCGTATAAATAACTCTTGAGTGGATGGTTACTAATGTATGGTTCACACTCTGGGAAAGGGCCTTTTATAAATTCTTTGATATAATCTAACACTATTTCAGATTTAGCTATCTGCGGCTCCGCCTCTACGAATCGCTCTTTGATTATTTTTATAGCATAAGCTGTGCTATAATATGGGGATTTAGAAATCGCATGTTCTCCCTCTTTAAATCTTCTACCATGTTTTAAAAGAATCTTTGCATATTTGAAGCTATATTTTGCACTGCGTGAGATGCTCTTTTCGCCCTCCGGGTAAGGCTCATTGATTATGTAGGCGTATGCCCAGGCTAAGTCTGCTCTCTTTGATATCACTTCATGAAATTCATCGGTTTGATATATAGAATAATTTAATAGTAATTTACTTATTTCTGGGTAGTTATAATCTTTGTCTATATTGGATAATTTAAAGATTTGTTTTAGATCATGCATAATTAAATATACTTTATATTTAATAATTATTTAGAGAGCATTAAATATGTTACTATCTTATCAAGAATTGTTGCTAGAAGCTTTGCTTGTAGAAAATCAGCTCGAATATTTATCTAAGAAATACGCTAATATAAATCCTGAATTAATACAGCAAGCTATTGATTTAGATAAGAAAAACGCTGAAAAATTGGTATTCGGCTTGGTCAATGGGGTAATTGATAAGATAGATCAAGATTCTATCGCCGCTGTCGCTAATTTAGATCCTTTTGCTAAGGCTAGTCGTAAGTCAGAAGCAGATTTAGCTTATGAAGCTGAAATAAAGGCCGCGAAGCAGATTAACCCCAAGTATTGGCAATGGATTCTTAGAATTAGACGTGCTGATCCGGATTCTACCTTTGATCGCGGTATTTTCGATTATTTGGAAGCCGAGGATCTTACCACCGATGATATTCTTGATAAGAGCCTAGATGATATAAATAGAGCGTCTGAAAGATGGCACACCGAGCAATTTGCCAATCAAGCTATCCATGGCAAATATGAGAAAACGCCTCAAAATAGTGCTATGCTTAAAGTTGGAGCCTATGCTTGGGTTCCTGTAGATGAAAAAGATTCTAGGATTGAAGGCGCAAAGATGCAGAATTGCATCGGAACATACTGCAAGGTAACGCCTGAAAATAAGATTTATAGTCTAAGAAATTCTTATAATAATCCTCATGTCAGTATAAATGTTAGAAAATCACAGTCAGGAGTTTGGCAACTAGAGCAAATTAAAGGGAAACAAAACCGCCAACCTATAGCCAAGTATGTGCCTTATATTTTACCATTCGTTGAGAAGCTATTTGAAAAAGGTGTAGATCCTTCTAATTCTCATGATTTTTGGTCTTTGGAGTCTCCAGATTTAATTAAATATGTGAAATATATTAAGCAGTCGATCTTTTCGTCTTCCATACCAAAAAGTTTCATTGATATAGTATCTGATGAATTTTTAAACGACAATATTAAAAAGTATGGATTGGCTGAAGGTTATAATCCTTGGGCGAAAGAATCAATAATTAAAAGGTTAACACATGATACAATTGTCTCTGTCTTACAGCCTGGTAAACTAAGTCCTGCTACTGCTTCTAAATTTTTTAAAACTGTTATAGCATTTGGAGCTATTAGTGAAGATGAAACCGCGAGCATGTTGGAGAATTTTGACTTAACTAGATCTATCAAATTGGTGCTCATGGCCAGGTTTAAGTCTCAAGAATTTCTGCAAGAGCTTAAAAAGGTCGATCCTGAAGATTTATTGCTAGTATTGAAGAACTATATAGAAGGTATCGAGGCTTTTCCCAATACCGACCCGTATTTTACTCAGGTTTTGCGTATATTCTTTACCAACGCGGGTAAAAACTGGCAAATGATATCTAATTTAGCTCTGTTGGAAAATTATATTAAGACTATTATGAGCAAGACACCCTCAGCAGATTTATTAGCTATTCTTCAGGAACGCTCTACTACATCAGCACAGACCTCCGAAGATATGCTTTTAGCACAAGAGTTATTATCAAGAGTTAAAACTCCTGACATTCAGACATATGCTAATATACTCAGATATGTTAAGCCTAATTTTGATAATCGATCAGTGCTTAATGATATCATATTTTCCTTAGATTATGATGAACTACCTGCTCTATATGAAGCTGGTAATCATATTATAGAATTAAAACATTTACTCACAGCTTTAATGCGAAATATAGGTATTGTTCCAAATGAAAATCGCCGGATCCTACCCGGCACTAGCGAAGATGTAGCCAAGGCTGCTGAATTTATCTTAAATACCGATGATCGTGAACAATTACTAGAATTACGACGTGCGACTAATTCTCGTGGTATCAAGGTGATGGTGGATCGTAAATTAGCACGTTTGAACAGGGCCAAAAAGTAATGTCTAATCTTGAATCCAATTTGTTTACTAAGTTACAGATTCTTAATGAAGCTCCCCTATCTCCAGAACGCGTTCGTCTTGTAGATGAGATTATAGCTAAATTAGAAACAATGAAGACGATGGACTTCGGGCCTACAGGCGAAGCCGGTAAGTCTGCATTTGTTAATGCTTTGCAGGCTGCTCACTATAAAGTTCGTTACGCTGCCCAATATGGTAAAACGGCTGAACGCCTTCAGGCGATTGAAAATAGCCAAATTGCTCAAGCCGAAAGATTGAAAGAAAGAAGAGTATATGCTGCGAAAACCAAGCGAATAGTCGAACAATTTGCTGAACAATATCCGAGATTGATCACTGTATCTAAAGATACTTTCTCTATGGTTCAGCCTAATGGGGCTAACTTGACATTATCTTATAGCTTAGATCGTGAAGATTTTGTGAACGTCATGTATGCCTTTCGTAAGTTATACCGTAAAGGTGTATATGAAGAAGTGCAACAAAAGGTCCAAGAGATACGTGACTTCGGGTTTAATATTTCTTCTAAGCAATTATCAACAGAATATTCAAGTTTTAGGACTAGATATACAGTTTTATCATCATTAGTTTTATCTTATCAAGGACCTATGGTGTCTCCTAAAGGAGAAATCCTTGATATGAACGTTCCGGGTAGCTGTAAAATACAATTTTTTGATAGTACTATAGGGCCATCTAACGAGTTTTACGACATCCAAAATGTAAAAATCGGACATCTTGGGGAGATAATCGACACAATCGATGTCGTATGCCATGTATTATATAATTTGGGCAGAATTAAGTCTATAGAGTGCATGGGCGAAGATGTCGTCGATTATGTTGTACAAATAAACAATCGCAAATCAGTCACCATTAGCTCTTCGGAAATTACTAATACCAAAGATTTAGGTCGTCTTATTTACCAAAGATCTAGAGCTAGTTAGTGGTGTAACTAGCTCTGCTTCTATTAACATTTGGGCCACTCGCCCATACTGCCCTTGTAATTTCCAGGCTAAGCCCGTATCCACTAATTCTTGAAAAAGCTTAATTGTCTCTTGCTCATCCAGTTTACCTTCCTCATATAGACATACTCTATCTGCTAGTGCTTTATTATTCATTGTCTGTCCTTTACGCGTTGTGGTTATAGTTCTTTAGGCTCATCTGCTCGCCGGTCTTCATATTGACCCAAACATGGTTCTCATGGTCGCTCCATATCGGCAATTGCTTCGGGGCTAGATGTTGATATTTTTTGCGTGCTGTATTCCATCGTTCATAGTATTCTGCCTTCCATTGTAGATATTTGGCTTTGTCTAGCATTATCTCTTCTATCTGTGGCCAGTTGACTCCTTCGATCCCTTGGCAGGATTGTTTGAATGCTTTAAAGCTTTCATCGTATGCTTGCATCGGATCGACAAAGTATTCGTCTACTTGCAATTCTGCCAGTTTGCGCGCCCAGTCTTCTATACTATGCTCGCTCAGGAATGGCATGACAGGTGCTACATTAACATGCACCCTGATCCCTGACTCTTTGAGCTTCTTTATTACCTTCCACCTTGACTCGGTGATTGGACTCATTGGCTCTAATGCTCGCATCACCTCATGTTTATATGGCGTGATTGTAAAATGTACGCGGGCTTGTGGTAGCTGTTTTATTAGCTCTATATCTTGCAGTACGAGAGGGCTGCGTGTGAATATGCCGACTTTTTGAAATTTATGTGAGTGATTTAGAAGTATTTGGATAGCCGATCTTGTGATTCTGTACTTCTTTTCGGTTGGTTGGTATGGGTCGGTCATAGTCCCTAGTACTAAGCGTGCCTCTTCTATTGGCAAGTGAGCCTCGATCCTCTTAGTCTTGCCTGTAGGCTTTCCTTCTTTATCTAATATTGGTCTTCTTATTGCTGTTGGGACGGTGACATATCCTTTGTTTAGCTCTTTGGGCAATTTGTCTTTGACATGTTCTCTGATTCTTACAAATTCTCCCCACTCTTTGTTCTCGTCTTTAATAAAAAACCGCACATAACAATATGTGCATCCGAATTCACAGCCTACATAGGTGTTTAGACAGACATCGTAGTTTTTAAATCCTGTGTGGGTGATTAAGGCTGATCTGTTAGCGATGGTTACTAATTTGTCCATTACTGTGCTCCGTTCTGGTCTAACTGTTCTCGACACTAGTATATGTCGCAGAGCAGGAGCAACGGTAAAATAGGCCTATTTAGTCTGGTTATCTATCCCACCTACAGTCAATCTGATTATATCATTCAGGTCTAGTAAGACTGAAGGCTGCGACTGTTTGATCACGTAAATTTCGTATGCCTCCGCTCCATCTCTTGAGTAAAACCTATGATTTACACCCGGTTCTATTTCGCAACACTTTAGAGCACCTTCTGATAGCTCATACTTAACGTTGGGCGAGGTAACATATACGTCCAGTGAACCACTTATTATAGTGAAAATGTTCGATTTATTCTTGTGATGATGTAGAGAGCTATACCCACCAGGCAGCACACTTATTTTTTGTATTTCTACGAGGTGATTAGCGTAAATTAGTTCTGATTTTCCCCAGGCTTTATCCATTTTGGTTCTCTTATATTCTGAATAATCGGTTCATACTGGATCTACATAAATATTTTATAGAATCTTTAACTTATTTAATTAGTTGGTACTCCTATGCGATATTTCAATCTTGATTGTCATATTTCTGTAGTTGAAGATCTCAGGCATATTTTTTACAGTTTAGGTCATACTATCGACAGTTGGTCTATATCAGGGCACAATTGGGTTTTAGGCAAGCAACAGATGCGGCCTGAAGTAATTAATGCCGATACTTGGCGTTCTTTAAATCCTAAGATGATTAAGGCTTTTAATGACAAATATAGGTCTATATTGTCTAAGTATGATGGATTTGTATGCACTTACCCTCCTGCATTTGCTCAGATATTCGAAGAATATAAAAAGCCAATCGTAGTCCAAATACCGATTCGTTATGAGGTTCCATATAGTGGTGACTCTTATTCATGGCAGAGTCTTAATAAGTATCTGATGAATGGTGCGGCAAGTGGTAAAATCGCCCTAATAGCCAACTCAGTTTACGATCAGAAATATTTCGAGGCATTTACCGGTATCAAACCTCTTCATATTCCCAGTCTTTGCGAGTACACTGGCTACAATTATCAACCAAGTGTCCCTCAATTCCTTTATTCCGGCAGATTGGGCTTATCTCTGCCGAATATCATTCCCATATCTTCTCTTGGCCAATATCAATGGTCTGATTTAGCGAAATACAAAGGTATCGTTGTTATTCCTTATAACGCTTCTCAGATGTCTATCTTTGAGTATTACACCGCTAACATGCCGTTGTTTTGCCCATCTTATCCTTTCTTAGAAGAGTTAATGATGAGGCACCCAGATCAAGTGATGTCTGAACTCTCTTGGAATAAGATTTTCGGTTTACCTTCAGCGTCGGTAATACCCAGCTTTAACACTGACCCTAATAATTATAAAAATATCATTAACATGCACGCGTGGGCCAGATATAGCGACATCTATGATGAAGATTGGATGCCGCACATTATCTATTTTAATAGCTGGGATCATCTTGAACGTCTGATGATAAGCATTAATACAGAATGTATCAGCGCAGCTATGAAGACGTTCAATGTTAAAAGAAAGGCTAAGATAATATCTGGTTGGAAAACCGTATTAAGTGGTTTATAATTTTTGCCAAACTGCTGTTTTCCAGTATGGTCGATCCCCCTGGCTAAAAATCTTGAGATTGCTATCGTTTATTAAGTATTTGTTAGGTAAGCATGCATATCCTGAAGTATCCTGCTCAAAATTGTCAAATATCAGATATCCTCCCGGTTTCAGACAATCAATCGATATAGGTATAGCCTCGTCTCGATAAGATCCGTCTATGGCTATAACATCATATTTTTTGCCCAACTTATAAATGTAATTCAAATATTCATGTTTATTCGGAGAATCATAATTAGCAGACGGTGGGACTTCAATTACTTGCAATGAATAATTTGCAGTTCGACTATTTTCTAAATAGTCGACAATCTCTTTAGCCCATATATCGTCATGTTCCAGAGTGTCGACCTGTTTACAATTAAAAGAATACCATATAGTAGAGCATCCGCCACCCCATTCGAATACTTCCCAGTTTTTATATTCTAATGTCAATAAATAATCTAAGCAGTTAAATGTATACCAGGGTAGTATTAGACCGCATTTGGGATCTACTTTTTGGATTTCATTTGGGCTTTTGAACATACATTCTGCCTATACTTCCCTTTCGATGATACAATAACCATTTCTATCTTTATCATCATCTATGATGACTTTGAAATCTTTTTCAGAAATTAATTCTTGTCTTATTCTCTTACATTTGAGCAGTTTGGTGTCATCTAGCACGAATATTCTTGATCTGTCTTTTAACTTAAGATACTCTGGATAAGTAGTGTACTCGCCTCCATCTAAAATCAGCATATCAATACTATCGGGTAGTAAAGTTAAGACATTCTGAGACCTTTCTATCTGCTCTATGTCCTTTTTGAGCCACTGTTTGGCGTGCTCGATATGGATCTCTGGCGGAGCAGTTCCTTTCGATACCATTTCTTCTATTTGTTCTAGGTCAATCCATGTCAAGTCACTTTTGTCGATGATGGTACCATGCAAGAGTGTGATATTACCTGTAAGCTTCGATAGATGATTTCTGGCTTGTTTAACCATGTCATCGTACATCTCTATGGTTATGAACCGTTTATTGGTCCCTTTTATGGCGTCAGCGACGCACATTGTTGACCCCAAACCGTTCCATGTACCTATTTCTACTATATTTGTGACGTCTTCACGTTTTGCTAATTTATAGATTAACTCTCCTAGAGCCGATCCTCTGTTTATTTGTCCTTGCATTTTACCGTCGCCCAATATCTTGTTACAGAAATGTAAATAGAAAGTTCATTTCACTTATCTATTAGAGTCCAATTATGCGTTTTCATATTATCGTCAATACCGGCGAAAGATTCTGGACGAGTGCTAACGATTCCAAAAGTGCGGCAGTAGATGCGGTCTTCTCTGAAATTGAAAGCATTGACTCAGATTTCTGGGATCTAAGGATCTATGAAAAAGGTAAGCTAATTTACATTGTTGAAGGTTTTGCTATAGAAGATTTACAAGGTACTCTGTACAACATGCTTAATGTTGAGAGAATCCTTGAAGATGATTGATTCCCTTAAGGAGCTATTTATGTCTCGTGGTCGTCCAGTTGATCCTAATTCTAAGCGCGCTCAGATTTTGGCTTGGTTTACATCAGATAAGTCAGCCTATGAAGATCTTGCATCACGTAGGGCTTTCGCCACTAAACTCAAAGTCTCAACTGCTTATATTGCTAGTGTTATTCACCAATATCAGTTACATAAATCTAAATTGTTATTCATGCCTAGAGCCGCTGATCAAAATTCAGGTGGTAAGTTTACTAAACAGTTAAATCAACTTGTGGACTTCGTAAACGAATGTGGTGGAATCGAGAATGTTCGCAGACTTCTTGATACCTTGGCTATGCTTAAGAAATAACTGGTAAGTTAAAATGCAGAATTCGAAAAATTGCATTATTTGTAACACACCGATACCAGAAGAGCGTCTGGAAGTTCTTCCAGACACTCTTTATTGTGTTAAGTGCTCTGGTTCACACGCTGATAAAAAGGTTTATGATCCAGAAATATATTGTGCTAAAGCTTCACCTAGTGGCCAAAATGGTTGGTCTTCCAAATCATGAAATATACCGTCACTAAGATGAAAGGTGGTGTGGCAGATGTATGGTATATGGTAATAATGCCTGATGATGACTTTAACGATTATGCCAAGCGTGTTGCCAATTATTGCTTCCGTACTCCTAAAGTTATAGATAAAAATTTAAGAGAATTCCTAGATAATGGATTCTTGCCCATTCAATATAAAGATAGGGTCAAGTTTTTATTCGATGAACTTGAGATTCCTGGTGAATGCTTAGGGATTATCAGTAGGACAGCAGCAAAATTATTCGGCAGTACCAATGATTATACTACCTAGACATAAGCTATGTATTATTACGCCACCTCATACCGCTAGCAGACATTTGCATAATGCATTATGCACACCTAAGCATGGTGGTATATATTGTATAGGGCCTAATCCTGAAGGTGTGGCTGACCACCATTATACGCAACGATGTTCTGAATATTATGATTTCAAGCGTGTTCTAATAGTCAGAAATCCTTTAGATCGAGCTATAGGTCTTTTTCTGCATTATGAGTGGGCTTGCCAAAACCAGCCTCTTACCATTGATCTTCATGGATTAAATTGGAATAATTTTACTACTGCTCTGTTGGAAGATAACCCACGAGTATCTTGGCTTTATCGATATACTATATCTAGACTAGTGTCTGGTGATACCTATGATCATATTATCAAGTATCCAGATTTACAGCAAGATATCTCTAATTTGCTAGGTTGCAGTATTGAAATGGAACCCGCATACCATCCTCCTAATATCGCAAAGGAATGGTATGCCTCTGATAGTAATGGAGTAGCTGCTTGGTTTAATATACTTAAGTGGAGCAAAGAGGACTTCTTTTCTTACTTCCCAGAAGATTGGCCAGCGACTTTATAATTTTTAAGGACAGACTTAATGGCTAGATATACTGCTTTTAGAAATAGATACTATAAAAGATCGTTGATTAGGAGGACTGTTGCTGGTGGTGATGTGACTCCTGACGCCGTTGATTGGCTAGATGTATTATATGACAATGCACCAGCTAGCACTAATACTGTCACTTTTACAGGCATTACTACTGCTATATCTATAAGAATCGAACAAACCATTAGTGAAATCGCGGCTGCATTTTATTCTAAAAATGGTGCGCCTGAAATCCAACTGTCTGCTTCGACTACTATCACTATAAATAATAATGACACTCTACGCTTTATAATGAATGATTTTGGTAGTCCAGGTGCAATTCAAGCATATGAAGTCTATAACGACAGTGATGGTGGAGTTCTACTTGATTCATTTCTCTTCGAATTTGTATTCTATCCTTAGTATTTATCATCTTAGATGAACTCATTTCAGACCGGAGCAATATGTTCTTGGTGTACAATATAATGACGCAATAACATCTTGGTCTAATATACTTAAGTGGGGCAAAGAAGATTTTTCTACTTACCTTCCAGAAGAGAGCCCCTTAGTCGATTAAATTTTCAGGAATGTATAGCATGGCTAAGTATACAAGGTTCAGGCGCTTATCCAAAAGATCGCAAATATCTAAACCTCTTTACTTTTTAAATGCTTGCGGGCTTAATTTATATGGCCAAACAGCATTGGGCTATGCCGGAGGCTTTAACTCAGTTCTAACACCATCTATCCGTTCTCTTAATTTTGATATTTCGGAAACAATTTGGACTAAAATATCCACTGGTAATAAGGGAGTCAACACTTCAGTTGTTACTCTTGGAATAAAAAATGGAATTCTTTATAGCTGGGGATCTAACCAAAATTCCAAAACAGGTTTAGATACTATAACTGGAAACACTCTTTCTTATACACAAATTGATACAAATTCTGATTGGGAAGATTGTAGTGCAGGGTCCGCTCATTGCCTAGGAATTAGAAATGGCGAGCTTTATGCCTGGGGTGACAATGCTAGCTATGCGACCGGATTAAACGTAAACGTAGGTGACACAAGAGTACCTACAAGAGTCGGTACAGATACGGGATGGACAAATTGCAGTGCCGGAGAAACTTATTCACTGGGCATAAGAAATGGTGAGCTTTATAGCTGGGGCGATAATTACGCTGGAAGAACCGGTCAAAATATCGGCAGTGGCTCGTTTGCGGTTCCTACTAGAGTCGGTACAGATACGGGATGGACAGCTTGCAGTGCTGGCAATTCACATTCTTTAGGTATTAGAAATGGTGAACTTTATAGCTGGGGAGAGAATACGAACGCAAGAACTGGTTTAAATACCACGTCTGGAAATACATTAATTCCTACAAGAATTGGTACAGATACGGGATGGACAGCTTGCAGTGCTGGCTATTCACATTCTTTAGGTATTAGAAATGGTGAGCTTTATAGTTGGGGCGATAATACTAACGCAAGAACTGGTTTAAACACCACGTCTGGAAATACATTAATTCCTACAAGAATTGGTACAGATACAGGATGGACTAAATGTGACTCTGGAATCACTCATTCTTTAGGTATCAGAAATGGTTCGTTATACTCATTTGGTGAAAATGCAAATGGTAGAACTGGCTTAAATACATCTACCGGTAATACCTTAGTTCCTACTATAGTTGGATCTGGTCTAAACTGGCAAGATTGCACTGCTGGATCTGTGCATTCACTGGGTATAGAAGACAATGAGCTTTATGGATGGGGAAGTAATGCAAATGCGGGACTTGGTTCTAATTTAACATACACTAGCGAATTAAATCCTACTCTTATAAAAAGGCTTACAAGATCGGGTCCGTTCCTTGGTAATTCTATAGATGTCAGTGCTGGCGGTACACATTCGTTATGTATAAGAAACGGAGAACTTTATAGCTGGGGAAATAACGCAAATGGAAGAACCGGTTTAAATACGATATCTACTGAAACTTTTACACCCACACAAATAGGCACTAACAATACATGGACCCAATGCAGTGCTGGCAGTGTTCACTCTCTGGCTATTGACAATACCACGTTATATTCATGTGGTACTGGTGGCAGTTCTTATGCCACTGGCTTAAATACCACTGCAAACACTTTAGTTTTTACGCAAGTCTCCGGATCTGGTTGGACTGATTGTAGTGCTAGTGCGACGCAAAGTTGGGGCTTAGGTATTAAAAATGGAGAGCTTTATGGATGGGGTTATAATGCCTATTCTAATTTAGGCGATGGCACCGTCACTACTCGTCCAACCCCTGTTAAAGTCGGTTCTTTTACTGATTGGCAACGATGCTCGGCGGGAACTTATCATTCATTAGGCGTTAGAAATGGTATATTATATGCTTGGGGTTATAACGTCTATGGAACCGGCCAAAATGCCCAGAGCGGTAATACTAGTAGCCCAGCAGCAGCACCATTACAAACAACCCTTAGCGGCGTTACTGATATAGCTATTGTTTCTAATTCTTCTTTAATGATTCAAAATGGTAGATTGTTTTCATGCGGACTTAATCAATATGGTGTTACAGGTAGAGGAACTGCCTCTGGTAATACCGTGGCTTTTAACCAGGTTGGGGCTTTTACAACTTGGACTCAAATAAGCGCTGGTAACATCCAATGTTTAGGTATTAGTAATGGTCAATTATATAGCTGGGGGAACAATTCCTCTGGAGCTACTGGTCTTAATACCCAATCTGGCGATACTTTATCACCTACCAGAGTTGGCACGGCTACGGGATGGACATTTTGCGATACTGGCATGAATCACTCTTTAGGAATCTTAAATGGTGAACTATATGCCTGGGGCTCTAATGCAAACGGAAGGACTGGATTTAACACCATTAGTGGTAGTCAATTAACTCCATTAAGGGTAGGAACTGATACTGGATGGACGGCTTGTAGTGCTGGAGATACGCACTCTTTAGGTATTAAAAATGGTGAACTTTATAGTTGGGGTTCTAATGCAAACGGAAGGACTGGTTTAGGAACAATAACTGGTAATACATTGGTTCCGACAAGGGTAGGATCTGATACTGGATGGACATCTTGTAGTGCTGGGAATGATTACTCCTTAGCTATAAAAAATGGGGAATTATATTCTTTTGGGAATAATAATCAAGGGCGAACAGGCCTCAACACTAGTACAGGTAATACGATCACTCCCACTCAAATTGGGTTTGATAGAGACTGGATATATTGTTATACTATGCTCCAGACAAGTGCTGCGAGTTATGCGATCCGCACATATGATAATTTAAACTATTTATATGCTTGGGGGTATAACACTGGTTCCTTAGGACTTCCCTATAATAATGTGAATTACTCAGAGCCGACTCTTGTGAATCAAGGACATTTTACCAAAGCTGTTGCTGAGAGTGGTCATTCGTTATTTATTAATGATGCCTCAGAAATTTTCGGTACAGGTTCCGGCTCTTACGACAAGTTAGGTGTAAATATAGCAAACATAGCTAGTATCAATGCATATGCGTTAATTTCCTTGAGCAATACCTTCCAAAACTCTACCGTTATGGATGATATTTCTGCCGGTGATAGGTGTTCTCTGGTTATCAGCCAAGGCCAATTATTTTTTTGTGGGCAGACCAATTTTTTATGTAACAGTACTGTTCCAAGATTTTTAAGAATCACTGCATTTTCTGATTGGGCTCGTTGCAGGGCTGGAGGGTCTGGTACTGGTGAAGCCGCTTTCGCTATCAGAAATAATTCATTATATGCCGTTGGAAGCAGCTCTAATGGGATAACAGGACAAAATACAACTACTGGCACGCTACTTACATTTGTTAAGGTCGACGATATTATTCCTCAAAGTACCTCAATGGGGCTCACTCATTCGCTAGCAACAGGGCTAACATAATGGATCAGATTAAAAATCACATCATGCAAAAACTACAGCATACTAAAATATTCTTGGCAACTCCTTGCTATGGAGGACAATGCACTTCCGGTTATTTGAATAGCATGTTTTACCTGTCTCAAGCTATGCATGAGATACAATTACAAAATATATTAGCCACTTCTGCAAATGAGTCGTTAGTAACAAGGGCTAGAAATAGATTAGTTAAAATCTTCTTAGAGACAGATTGTACTCATTTGATGTTTATAGATGCAGATATAAGTTTTAATCCCCTAGATGTCATCAGATTGTTGATGCATGACAAAGATTTAGTATGTGCTTCATATCCAATGAAAGGATTAGCTCTTCAAAACTTAGTGGGTAGAAGCTTTACTAACGTAAAAGAGATAACTAGAGCATTGCATACATATGTTATTAATTTTGTTCAAGAAGACCAGAATAAATTAATAGGTAACCAAGAGCCGGTCAGAGTTAATACAGAGGATGGCCTAGTAGAAATCATGGACGCTGGAACGGGCTTCATGTGTATTAAACGTCAAGTGATTGAGAAAATGATAAAAGCATACCCTGAGACAAGCTACATTTCAGAAGAAGACAATAAAACATGGCATGCACTGTTTGACTGTATAATTGATAATGGACGCTATCTGTCGGAAGATTATACATTTTGCAGAAGATGGCAGAGGATAGGTGGCAAGGTATGGTTAGATCCCGATATAACACTAGACCATATTGGTACTTACATATATAAAGGAAGTCCGCAATTTTTTTGGGGCGAGAATACAGATATTAAAAATATGATTTAACATAGAGATTATATTTGGCATATTTACTGTTTAATATGTCGATAGATAAAATTCTCAAGATCCTCAGGCGTCCCTAAGCCATACATGCGTTCGCAAATATCGTAAATTGCTATATTTTTGTTATCAAAAATGAACTCATTGTAGACCGGAGCAATATAAAACTCTCCGTTTGTCCTAATGTTCTTAGATATCATCTTTTGAGTATAAAATATAAAATCATTTGCACTTTTATAATAATAAATGCCTACGTTAGCTAATGAAGAAATAACTTCTTTTTCTGCGATTTTTATAGCTCTACTATTATTAGCTAACACATATGACCATTTAGGATCAGATGCCTTCATCGTCATTGTCACGCCATCAAAATCTTGACTACAATATTCAATAAAATCGTCTATGCTTGCATCAATATATTGATCGCTATTGACAATTAGTAATTCTGTGTCTTCAATATAATCGGCTGCCAATAGCGCCGTGCAAGCCGCGCCTTCAGTTAGCCCATCGATATGTATGATTGTGCAGTCGGGTTCATTTTTCCTTAATAGTTCAGAGAAAAACCCATCCTTGTCGTGGTCTTTCTGGATTAAGAATATGAATCGATGATCGGTCTTAGGTCTAACATTATCTATAACTAGTTCTATCATTCTCTTATTACCGATCGGTATAAGAGGTTTTGGCTCTTTATAGCCTGCCTCAGCGAACCTTTTTCCTTGACCAGCCATTGGAATAAGGATTGAAATCAAAAGTGTACCCTATAATCGTCTATGTGATAAATCTTAGGCTCTTCTTCTATATGTTTTTCACATTCTTCTTGTATCGCTTCTATGCGTAAGATTATATTATTTATATCGTCGTGCTTATATAATAGATTTAGCTCATCGAGTACATTCAGAGCGATTTGAGTGAGTTCCATCACCTTTTGATTTTGTAAATTATCATAATTCATACAATAATCTTAAAATATCTTTTATGCCTTCTTCCGTGGTATAGATATCGACTGGCCTACGGCCTTCTAATTCGTCACAACTCCTACAAAACCAAAGCCTATTATATAATTTAGTTGATCTGTGCAATATTTTATAGCTGATATGATTCAGTAATTCCGATTCTGTATAAAATGTAAGCTTATAAGTCTTATGTAAAACTTTTTTGTTATTGAAGTACCAGTTACCGACCTTGATTTTTTCTATTACTTTATAATTCCAAGGATTAGCATCTGGTACTTCATTATTTTTAATTATTTTCCTTATCAATTGATAAGCTTGGGCCTCACTTTTTATCTCCCGATAGCCATCTTTTATCAGAATCGTTTTGTGAGTGGGGCCAAGTTTCATCATTAAGCCTAGCGATAATGTGCTGACCAATAATACCGGCCATCGCTTCCTACAACTACTGCTCTTGCGACTAATCTACTTTCTGGCATCGTTTTATAGCAGTGGTTAGGCTGCTCTGGACTAAATGAAGTCCCGGTGCCAGCATATCGGCAACCAGGGGCAACACCCAGAGGATGTCCGCTAGCCCTTCTCGATGCTAGTATTTGAGCTTCTCTTAGAGCATGTGCGTAAGCGACTGGATCTCTATTTACAACTCTGCTGCTAATATTAGAAACAATATTAGCTGCTCCTGTGATGATATTCTTTACAGGGTGTGCTGTTTGGTGTCCATTTACTGGAACACCGTTAACAGCTATCAAGACTTCTCCAGGAGCCAAATTAAAGTCTTTTGGATCATATTGCTGCCCATTCACTGCATGACTAGACAGCAAAATAAGAGCGAGGATTGCCAACCGTTTGAACATAAAGTATCTCCTTAACACGAAAAGAAACTAACCGTTAGTTATATAAAAACATACGACATTTCCAGTGTACCACTAAGGCTTTAGCTTATGAAAACTGCTCTAATAACCGGTATTACAGGACAAGATGGAAGTTATCTGGCTGAATTATTATTATCAAAAAACTATAAGGTCCATGGATTAGTCCGTAGAGCTAGCACATTTAATACAAGTAGAATAGACCATATTTTCTCAGATCTAAACCTACATTTTGGTGATATTACTGATTCTGGTCATTTACAATCATTAGTTAATGAAGTCAAACCAGACGAGATATATAACCTTGCTGCCCAAAGTCATGTTAAAGTATCATTTGAACAGCCTCATTATACTGCTTTAGTATCAGGTGTCGGAGCTTTAAATATTTTGGAGGCTGCTCGAACTCTTGATAAATCCGGTCACCATGTCAGAGTATATCAAGCATCTAGTTCAGAAATGTATGGTGATGTTGCCCAAATACCACAGACAGAAACTACTGTGTTCAGACCACAATCTCCTTATGCCTGCGCTAAAGTATACGCTTATTATATGACTATTAATTATAGGCACGCATATGACTTATTCGCATGCAATGGCGTCTTGTTCAATCATGAGTCACCTAGACGAGGTGAAACGTTCGTTACGCGCAAGATAACGAGAGCCGCCACTCGGATTAAGGTAGGCTTACAAGACAAATTAGCTCTGGGTAATCTCAACGCTAAGAGAGATTGGGGCTTCGCTAAAGACTATGTGGAAGCTATGTGGATGATGTTACAGCATGACCGACCAGATGATTATGTGGTTGCAACAGGGCATACTTATACGGTACTAGAATTCGTAAAATTGGTATTCGGTCTGCTAGACCTTGACTGGGAAAAACATGTAGTGGTGGATCCAAAATATTTCAGGCCTACTGAAGTAGAATTTCTATTAGGTGATCCTACTAAGATTAAGACTGTACTAGGATGGAAACCAAAGACATCTATGGAGACTCTGGCCAAAATCATGACAGAGTTTGATTATGAATTAGCGATGCAAGAAAAATTCTTAAAGAGTCGCGGCGGAGCTTCTATAAATGATTGTTTATATAATTAAGATTTAAGTTCGGCTCTGATCATCTCGACTATGATGCTATTGAAATCATGTTTAGGTTTCCACTTTAGCTCATTGGTTATTTTAGATATGTCGCCTACAAGGCCAGTGACCCTATTTGGACGTATCAAGGACGCATCAAAGCGGACATGAGTATCCACGTCCAGATCTAGCAGTTCGAATGTCTTTTCTAGCCAATCCTTTACGGTGTGAGTGACACCTGTAGCCACTATAAAGTCTTGCGGCGTATTATGTTGTAATATAAGCCACATGGCTTCTACATAGTCAGGCGCATATCCCCAATCTCTTTGAGCATAAATATCACCCAGTTCCAAATGCGAAACCAACGACTTTTTAATTTGAACTGCTGTCTTAATAATCTTCCTTGTAACATACTCCTCTGATCGCCTAGGAGACTCGTGGTTATAACAAATAGCATTAACTGCAAATAGACCTTCTGTCTCGCGGTATAATTTAACCATATTGGTGGCGAAGGACTTAGCTATACCATATGGCGTAATTGGATTATGACATGTTAACTCCGTTTGTGGAGCAGATTTTGGCTGTCCAAATATTTCGGAGCTGCTAGTATGCAAAAATCTAGGCTTGTCACCATTTAAGTTTTTAATGATTTCCAATAGTTTTAATGTCCCCATAGCTGTGATTTCGCAAGTGCTAACTGGGATATTAAAGCTATGTCCTACATGTGACTGGCTTGCTAGGTGATATATTTCTGTTGGTCTAGTATTATGGATAATCCTTTCTATTCTAGAAGTATCCTCCATGCTAGCGTAATGTATGCAGATATTCTTTTGATATTCTTTATAAAATGGCAGTTTTTCAAGTTTATCTAAAGAACCACCATTATATCTGGATATACCATGGACAGTATATCCCTTTTTCAAAAGGAATTCAGCTAAATAAGATCCATCTTGTCCGGCTATTCCGGTTATAAGTGCGGTTTTAGACAAAGACTGAGCCCATATTTATCGCTGGATGTGGATCATACCCTATAAGCTCCACATCATAATATTCCCAATTCCATATTTCAAAATCGCCCCCATATTTATACTTAATCTCGACGGTAGGAAGTGGCCGCTCTTCTCTAGCAAGCATTGTAGTCACATTATCGAAATGGTTTTCATAAATATGACAATCTGCTAACGTTCCTACCAATTCTCCTGGCTGTAGCCCTGCTGTTTTGGCTAATAACAATAATAAGAGAGCATAACTGGCGATATTGCTTGGTAATCCTAGTGCTACGTCTATGCTTCTTTGATGCCATACTAAATTTAGTCGCTCACCGAGCACTACGACATTAAAACCCCAATGGCATGGAGGTAATGCCATATTCTTCAAATGTAGCGGATTCCAAGCGCTACATACCATTCGTCTATCATATGGATTTGTTTTAAGTGTTTTTACAATCGTCTTTAATTGATCTGCTTCATCCGTTGTATTATCGCCGAAGTATCGCCATTGGAAGCCATAAATCGGACCCAACCAGCTTATTTCTTTTTGAAACTGCTTAGTAATCGATTCTTTTTCTTCTTCTGAAGCTCCTGGATTATCTTGGAGCCATTTATCCATCTTCTCTTTAACCAAGACTGGGGATGCCCAGTAATCCCAGTATTTACATCCTCTTTCTTGGTACCAAGTCTTTTGAGTGATTCCTTTGATAAATCCTTCTAATTCTACTCTCAGGCTCTTCCATGGGATCGGTCGTAATGATGTTAGAGGAAAGCCTTCAGACATATCATGTCTGAATATTTCACAGAAGCTACTGATTGTGCTTACACCTAGTTTTTTGTCGCCTCTTTGTGGGTTCTTTCGTATTCCTTTAGCCGCCACGTTCAGTAGGATTTCTTTGTAGTTCATCTTGGATCTTTCTTGATGCTTCGTATGTCTTTCTATAAGCTTCTTCTTGTATTTGTCGTAAGTACTTTCTGTAAATTTCCCCATCTAAGCCAGAAGTATCGTAACCAAGACTTCTTAAGATTTTGTTACGTGTCTTCTTATCGTGCCCTTTTCTATAATGTTCTTGGGCCAGGCATTTTAGGGCATAACTCTCTTGAGGTTCTTCTTCTTCCACCTCTTCCACCAATGACGTTTTGACCAATTCATATAATTGGCTTAACGTCTTCTCATCCACTAGTCTTATTTTCTCCATATTAGAGATTGCTTGCTTAATGGTGAGAACTGTTTTTACGACTATATATCTCCCATCTTTGACCGTTGCCAGTACTAATTTGTTGTCTTTGGATAATAGCAGACTATTTTCAGTGCCCTTTTGTGCTCCAAAAGGGACGCTGGTTTTTATGATCTCTTCTATATCAGCATCATCACCATAACGCTCGTATAGTCTTTCCTGCGCGTGTATGGTGATGATATATTTCTGACCTGAAGATTCTATTAATTTCTCACTCAGATTCTTCATCTTCTTGATCTATGTTAGATATGATGTTGTTGAGCGTTTTCCAATTTTTCAGTTCGATAGAGCTATCGCCATATCGCTTGATGATATTTAAGAAACCATCTCCAATATCATAATCACCATGTACCATTTTAATTTTTGGTCTTCCTAGATCGTCTTCATCGACGACCATTTGTCCTTCTTCACCCTCTTCGTTCTTCTTTCCTTTTACTTTGCGCTTCTTTAGACCGATATGGCTAAGTTCATGGTCGATCAATGCTCGCTTTGATTCTTCGTTACATGATTTCCAGTAATCTGCATCAATGAGCATTTCTACATCATACTGTTTTGTTACTCTGTCCTTGAGACTTACTATATGTACGGTCGCTGCGGCTGGGTGACCTTTATGAGTAAGAGCTGGTACGCCTTCTTTGTGGCTCATGACCATGAGCACACCGATTTTTACGCCATAATTGTGGATTTCGCCATGATACTTGGATTTTACTTCATCCATTAAGTTTGTAACATCAGATGAAGCCCTGAAAAAAGTCTTACCCATTAAGGATTCTCCTATGGAATTTCATGAATATCTGACTCATTATACCTGCTTAAAAAAGGTCGATCCTAGTCTTACGTACGATAAGCTTCGCAGTTTAGAATACAACGTAGCTACTAGAATACAAGCAGGATGTAGATCGCAATTCTCTGTAGAATGCCGATGGCTCGAAGCTAATAGGCCATATTTTAATATTTACCCTAGTATGGCGCAAGTCTTGTCTAAAATCAATTTTAAATTCAAGTGTGAACATATAGTATGGCCACCACAATTAGATAATACGCCATTCTCTATCCGATTCGCTAAAAATGCTCCCCCTCTTTGCGTTAACGAGACATCCAAACCACTTCAGTCTATTTTATTAGTAAAATCAGACCATGTTTCTATAGACGACACAAGCGATCTACATAAGGGCATGCTTGTCTTAGCTAATTTTGGAATCAATGAAGACTTTCATCTGCCTGAGACTTACTGGGTATCATTTCCATTAGATGAAGATGAATTGTTAGAAGATGTAATCAACAAATATATAGCCAACAATGATACCGTTACTTCTTGGATGTCGGAGAAAGCTACGTTTACACAGCCTGAACAAGTACCAGTCAGTACTTACTATCACTTTTTAGACCCAATCCTTAGAATAGCTGTTGGACTTCTAGTCTTGGCTAATGATCCCGAATTCTGCGTACCGGATGTCCTTAGTAAGCATAAAGCTCAATACTTAGCTAGTAAAGACCCGAAATATATTGATAAGGCCAAACGAAATGGTAAATTCGGATGGACGGTCGGCGAGTCTCTTGAGTCTATGCCTCATATTCGAAGACCGCATTTTGGCATCCGTTACACCGGCACTGGCAAATCGATACCTAAGCTAGTACCAATTAAAGGCAGTATTGTAAACCGTAACAAGATTCAACTACCACAAGGGTATCAAGATGAGCTATGATGATGGGCACTGTGATCTATGCGGTCAAGAAGCATACTGCCACACTAAATATTACGGATCGGCCCCTTTCGTTGATGGTAAATATTATAACTACCTATGTTGGGTCTGCTTCAATGTGCCCATCAATAACACAGATCAATTGCATACGATAAAAGAAATGAGAGAAGATGGCTTTGGCGAAATTGAGTCAAAGATCAGTTACGCCGCTCTCTCTAAGAGCATGACCAAAAAACCTATCTTCACTGATATTTTCAATGATATACCTATTCAAGCAGGTTTATAGTTCTGAAGATGTTTTTAGGCATATTTATGCCGAGATGGTTTATAGAGGATACGAATGTTATCATATAAATGATGACCAGCATCCTAACCCCAAACAATTCTTCGAGCAATTTAAAGGTAAGCAGGTCACTCTTATCACTGCCGATCATATGAATCTGCAGCATAATGATAAGTGCATGACCACCAAAGACCTCATAAAGTATCTTAAGCCTGCAAAATCTATCTTTACGATGCATGACTTAGCGATCCATGCCGTAACTGATGATCTTTCGGCATTCGATGTAATAATGCTGCCCCATGAAAACTGGCGTTGTATATTTAAGCACCCAAATATTCATATTTCCGGTTACCCTCGTTTTGTACATGCCTATCGAACTACTAAGTATAAAGCTATTTTCTTCGTCTCCTCTGTCTATGTGTTGATTGATAGGGCACCGGAATCGATAGTGCAAAATTTTCAGTTTTTCTTGGAAAATGGCGTAGCATTTAAGTTTCCTAAGTTTAATAATATCGAGAAGCTAGAAGACATTATTCGAGATAATGGTGGGCAAGTAATTGATAATAATATAGAGTCATTTAAGCTATTATTACAAACTGATATTGCGTTTTCAAACGCAAGTTCTTCTATTTGTGTGGAAGCTTCGATGGCTGGATGTCACTCAATAAATATTGGATATAGCTTGGAAAATTTTTATAATTGTTATAGTGTCAAAAACCATCTGTCTTTTACAAGACAGGAATATTTAGAATATTGTCAGACTCCTACACCTCCTCCAAAATTGGATCATATGTTGGACATAGAGAAGGCTATTCATCTTATCGTTTCTTAAATGCTAAAAACTTTACCTCAGTGTCTTCATGATTAGCATAGAGCAATTGCTCTTCGACTAAGTCAAAATCCTCAAACAGTTGTATTATCTCTTCGCTTGTTCTATAATATGCTGAATATAAGCTGCTAAGTTCATCAGAGAATTGCCTGATAATATCTATTCGATAATCTTTTCCGACGCTACTTCTTACTAATATTAAACCGCCTGGTTTTATAGCATAGTCTACATTCTTAAAGAATGATCTTACCTGTTGATCATCTAAACATGGAAATAACCCTGACATTAAAATAACGTCATATTGTTTATCAAATTCATAGGCCGTTCCGACTCTAGCATTAATGTTAGGTATTTTTAAGCTATTTATATGGCTGATTGAATTTTTGGCGAAATCTATAGCATCTATCTCTTTGCACTTACTTGATAACGGTACTGCAAGTCGCCCGTTACCACACCCTAGATCAAGAAGAATCGTCTCATTGCTTAAGTATTTCGATATGATACTAACTTCTTTTTCCGTTTCTTCATCGATAGCCTGTTGGTTGCCGCCAAAACTAGTAAGTGTGGTTGGCAGATTATTTTTAGCTCTTTCATCCCAAAATATCTGCCTATGGATTTTGTCCATAATCATAGTGGTCGAAACACCAGCAGTTCTACTTGCAAAATCGACTTCGATGCCATTAGCCAAACAATAGTCTAGTGTTCTTTGCTGCTCTGGTAGTTGGCCATAGTCAACACCTACAGCCAACACATTTATTTCTAAATGTTTTAAAAGTTTACTTAAATCTGTGTTTCGATAACTTATGACTTCATTGATGCCTCTTATTGCTCCTATGATTTGCATTCTGTCTTGTAGTCTGTATAGAGGAAGCCTGCCCTTTTGCTTCATTACCTCTCTATCATCATGGACACCGACTATCAAATAATCGCCCAATGTAGCCGCATGATTTATGCAATTGAGGTGGCCTATATGAAAGACATCGAATACACCAGGCCTAAACACTTTTTTCATAGAGAAGTTCCGGTAGTACTCTTTTGAATTCATTTAAGTCATTCTTGTGCCAGAACACTTTGCCTTCTCTGCGTATAGGCATGCTTGAGCAGGCTTCTGAATTTACCACTTCTATCCACTTATTAGTTTTATTTCCCCAACTAGTATTGCAGGCATTGCTAAGACCTGAAGAAATGCTTATAAATCCATTGCACTTATTATATAATTCAGCACATTCTCTTATGCTTAATTGACCGGCGAAAAATATACGACTGGGATACGAATTAGTTAAGTATGTTGTAGTAGGATCTGGTTCTCTTTTGCTAATGAAGATCGTAGTGTTATGATCTCTGGCCAACATTTCACATACTTCATGAGTCCAGTGTGGGTTCCAAAATGATTGGCCAGACTCTCCTTCTACTTCCATGAGCAGCTTGAAAGTGCTAACGGTGTCTGGTGGCAACTTTCCAATAAACTGTGCGACATTATCGATTTCATTTTGTCTCAGATACAGAATAGTCTCTAGTGGCAGATCGTATTCTACGCCAATGTTATCTAAAGCCCTTGCCCAAGAAAGTATTAAGTTTTCGCCTAATTGGGGATAACGGCAAGAAGACCAGCAACCTGGATTTATAAAAGGACTCGCGTTAATTATGTGGTTATATCCCTTTTTCTCTAACAGGCTTGGGTAGATGTTAACATAGTTTAGACACGTATTCTTGCCTACCGCATTGGCGATTATCATATTTGATACGTAAGGGTTATTATCAAACGCTGAGTAATATGAGGACGTGGTGTATACGTCTATTTGGCTTTTTGGGTACTTATTTTTAAGCGGTTTCAACATTAATGTTGAGTTGACGTTATCACCCCAGCTACCTGGTTGAATGATAGCGATGTTTGGCTCTCCTACCAAAGATGGCACTGTAAAACTGTCGCTTGGTTGTCCATTAATGCTGTATGTCAAGGTGTATAGCTTCCTAATTACTTTTTGACGTCTCATGAAAATTATATCTTTTAGCTTGTGGGGATCTAACCCTAAATACACAATTGGCGCTGTAAAGAATGCCAAATTAGCTAAGGAAATCTATCCCGGATGGCAGTGTTATTATTATATATCAGATGATGTTCCCCAAGATATCGTTGAATCTCTTCGAGAAGAAGGAAGCACTTTGATTCCTATGGGAGCAGGTAACTGGTTCGGGCTGGCCTGGAGATTTTTAGCTGCTGATATTCCTGACGCCACGGTTATAGTCAGAGATACTGACAGCAGACTAAACCTTAGAGAGAAAGCGGCAGTAGATGCCTGGCTAGCAAGCGGTAAAAACTTTCACATTATGCGAGATCACCCATTTCATGTTAGCAGGGTGATGGGAGGAATGTGGGGTGTAAGGCCTAATATTTTAAGAGGCATTACACAGTGGATCAAAGATTTTCCTCTAAAAGCTTGTTATGACTCTGACCAACAGTTCTTAAGGGATATTGTGTATCCTAAGGTTCATAAAAGTCTAGTCATCCACGACGAATTTCATGATCATATAGCGTTTCCTAAGGAAGCGCCTGCTAGGACTAACACTTATTTTGTGGGGCAAGTATACGATCCAGATGATAATCCGTTATTTTCTTAAGCTATTGGCTTTTAATTGGGCCATCTCAGTATTGAACTTTTGCCATTGCTCCGTTGATATTTTTCTATGCCATAGATTTTGGCCAGCTCTCCATAGGTAGCATCCTAATGGCTCTCTATGCCAATAAAACTGCATGTTGGTTTGGTAGTAAGCTCTGACCCAAAAGTTAGCGTCTGCCAAAGCAGTATATTCTGGATTAAAGTAACCGATTTTATCGTGTAACTCTCGACGCCACATTGGGAAATGCCCAGGACCAGCTAATGCTATGTCCCCAGTGAAATTTCCTGGCTGTCCCCCGTTTTGATCGCATTTTTCGCTATTGCTTGTATCGGGCCATCTCAAATTATCGATATGAGTAGTATGCCAAGAAGGATATACACAGCAAATATTACTGTCGCTCTCTATGATCTTCAATAGTTTTTCGTATGCTTGAGGTGCTACGATATCATCAGTGTTTGCGTTGGTGATATAAGGTGTATCATTTTCTTGAACGATCATGTTCCAAGTATCGTATAGCGACAGATCTTCGTTGAGCTTAATATATTGACAGGGATATTTCTGTGGAACACTATCGTCTAGAGGGTCTGGACTATTTGCGTTGACACACACCACATTTAAATAGTCTTTGATGGTGCTTTTGAAAATGTTATCTAATCTATTCTCAATCCACTTTCCACTATTATAAATTGACACCATTACGGTGATTAATTTTCCTTGTCTTTTAACTTGCGCTCTAATTGTTCTTTCTCCTTTTTAGTAGCAGCAAGGTCAAACGCCATATAATTTATATTCAAAGACAAGTCATCAAAACTTGATTTAATGGTGTCTAGCAATTTTGTGTTGCTATTGTTTATAGTCGTGATGATTCTAGTGAGTTCTGTAGTTATATGGCTCTTGGTATCATTTGGTACAGGTAATTGCCCTATGAACTGGCAAAGGTCTTTATAACTTGAATATATTTCATTTAGCCTTTTTGAGTGCTCTTTGCACAGTTCGCTAAATGTGCTCTTCATATCCTTCTTTCTTAAGCTTATCTTGAAGCTTAGCTAAGTCGGCTACTTTGAAGAAGCGAGTAGACTCTTTACCTTCGACAAAGTCTTGAACCGGGAGTTCGGTCAATTTCTTGCCGAGTGTCCCATTGTATGTGTTGAAGCACATCTTTCGTGATGCTTCGCCGTTGGTATGAACAAGAACGTGTGCTTGAACGTCAATTCGTTCATGGTCGAATTTGATGTTCTTCTTTGTATAGAGTTTGCAGTTTTCTGTTTTAGCTAGTGCTGCCAAGTCTACGATAGTTGGTGTTTCTTTATTTTCTTTTTGCATTGCTACTTGTACCTTCGGTTTCTGCGTCTTGACCTCTTTGATGATTTCTTTAAGAGGCTTTGTATTTATCCAGTGACATTGATTTGTAGTAGTGCAATTACTGCAGGTGTATTTATCAGCCACAATTCTTATAGTATCCACATGCCCACATGTTGGGCATACTACTTTGTACTTGTCGCCGACTTCCACCACGCAAGCCGTTGCGCTTGTGTTAAATGGTATAATACGTCTGTGATTTACTCTTAGTTCCTTTCCATGATTGTCTAAAAGGGAGACATGTCCTTTTCTGTCGCTTTTTTCTTGCTGTATCGTATAGACTAATTGTGAAATCGTTCCATTCAGGTTCAATACTCTAACCTGTTCTCCGACTGTATACGATACTCTTCCACCAGTGTTTTCCATAACTCCATCCTATCTAGTGCGTAGAGACTTGCGCAGTTGTGTGTCAAAAGTATCGCTAGTGTAAACTGCGGCTTTATTTATAACCTTCTTTTCCTCGGCGATCCTATACAGAAGTGCCTCGATCTGCTCTTTTAAATACGACTGATCAACGTTAGTAATTGGTCCTTCTTTTAATAATTCTATGACCAAAACATCTCTATGGTACCCACCGGTTTTGTCTACTATTTCATAAGATGGGGGATACCCTGGGTATGGCGGTCTATTCATCGTCATTAATTATACCACTTATCGACTTGATATACAATAACATTCTCGGATCGTTTTGATCGACTATAGATTTAATAAATCCAAAGTACTGCTGATTGCTAAGTTTACCATCCCTAAGCATGGTCTGGATATCGGTGCTACCCTTTTTGTCTCGGCATCCAGAACATATTAGAGTCGTATTGGATGGCACGAATGGGGCTTGACTCTTCAATGGGAATATGCAATCTAAATATTCAAAAGGGGCTCCACAGTAAGCACATTTACCCTGCAGGCGGTCAATAATTTCCTCGATGTCGGAGATCTTGATGTCGCCTTCTAGGTTATACTTTTTGGCCCTGTGTCTTCCCTGCCTGACCCAATTACTGATTTCTCTTTTATCCATGTAAAACCCTTTTATATAATTACCAATGAATATGCCTGAAGAAGAATATATCGAATTAGATGTCGGTCATTTTCAAGAATGCGATGCCGACTACAGGGCCTTCGATGATTTACCACCGGTAGATGCTTTGCCACAGGGCGATAACAAAAAGGAGCCCGATGATGTTCGAAGATATGAATTCAAAGACGACAGCACTTCTGATGCTTAGCATTATGTGCTTTATAGGCCTTCTCTTGCCGTTTCCTTTGGCTCCGGTGACGTTCTTCACGTCCATAGCCATTCTGATCCTAGCCAGAAAGGAATATCACAGAGCGCTACTAGAAGGCTATTCAGAAGGTATAGTTTATAAATTATGCTTCACCATGACTGCTTGTCTTGGTAACATGGTAGCGACAGTTTGCTTTGTCTTGTTAATTTGCGTAGGATTGGTAGTCGCTATTCCAGCTATGATCCAAGACATACAAAATAGAGAAAAGCGTCCACGGTCGGCTAAGACAGAGATTAATATTAAAGAATTTAACCAATATAACTATTAGTCATAGTTACCTTGAGCGATATCCGGTCCTTCTTCTGCCGCTGCTGGCTGGGCAGCGGGTGCTGGCTTAGGTGTTTCTAAACCAGCCGATTTTGGATCAAATCCTTTTTGACCTACCTGTGCCAATTTCGGAGTCCATTTATCGACCCCATTTTTCAAGGCGGTATAAAGGCTTGCGATCACAGTCCTCTGATTATTATCAGAGACATTATTGTATAAACTCTTAGCCCACTTATCCAGGTTTCTCTTATAATTATCCCTAACAAGCTTAGCTATCTTAACTAAGTTGCCTTCTTTATTAGCGTATTGAAGCAAAGCTTGCTGTTGCTGAGGATTTAGCTTCTTATAATAGTTAATCACTTGCTGAGAATCTGGCTTTTTGCCGGTAGACTTAGCAAAATAATTCATGATTGATTGAAGAATATTCTCATTTAAAACCTTGGCATTAATCGGTTGCTTTATACCAAGAGACTCAGCCTCTTCCTTAACTATGTGACCCACATCTATTACGCATTTTTTATGGTCTATCAGGTATTCCAAAGTCATATCCATTGACTCGTGTAACCTGTTAACAAAAATTGCGGATTGTAGTCTTTTATCGAATGCCGACATAGTCACACCTTAGAAAATAAATTATTTAACATATTTTTGATAATCAGAATCCTACTTTAATATATTTTATATTATTCTTGCCACAAAGCTCAAGAGCATTATCCCTTATGCCAGGTCCAGCTATATAGGCCAATATTGATTCTTGATCTACACTATCGATATATCTTTTTAATTGGTAAACATTCGTAGTTGAAACCGAATTGCGCTTTACCTCAATAAGGTGGAGGTGGCTGCTGCCTACTACTCCTATATCAATCGGCCCCAATTTAGTTTTATATTCTCTGATTACTTCCTTGATCTCATCTGCTATGTAGCCTGATATATTAGAGATTATCTTGTTGACAAGATCTGCTTCTGTCCTAATTATACTTATCTCTTGGGTAGACCAGTTATCAAGATAGCTATTATGAATATTATTATATATTGTTATCTTAATTAATTCTTTTTTATTAGTGATCGTCAACACATTCTCAGAGTAAGACAATTTGCTTCCAGCACCTTGGTAATTTCTGGGAGGTATCTTATTACCCCCATGTATCATCACACTATTATCTAGTTTTTTTATGATTAAATATTCGCCCCGTCCTAACTGACTATAAGCTCGTCCGTCATACTCTACTGAGCAATCTGCGTATAATATAAATGGTCTATTAATTTCTAGCTCCATTTAGCTATGTACTAGATGCACTGTGGACTAACTTATTATCTTGCGAAAATATACCGATAGGAGATAATAGCCATGCCAATGTCAGACATCAAAATCTATCGTCAGCTGCCTATCATTAATGGCTACGTGCAGGTACATAATAACCTGCCTTCTGATAAAACACGCATTTCCGAAATCGACACCACTGACTCAAGTGGTGCCTATTTCATTAGTGGAGCCAATGTCAAAGGCTTCGGTTATGCTGAAGAGACTGGATCTAAGCATGGTCGCCAACGATTTTACGAACTACCAGGAGTGTCCGCAGACACCTGGTATGCTTCCGGTGATCCTCTAGCCGCTTGGAAGCAGACCTAACTAATAGGCCATATCATTCTAGACGGTAATACAGTCTGCTTATTTATAGCTTCCGTTACTTTCCCTAGATCTGTAATCGATTTTTCTACAAATACCAAACTATACTGGTTATAAACGATCGCATCGTAAGCTATCGCTTGATATCCGGTATTAGTTTTAAGATATGCATTATATGAATCTGTAGGAATATTTTTAAGTCTCGCTACTTGTCTTACAGTAGGAGCAGGACCATAATCTGCTGGTATTAAATCCTTCTGTACCAATAATTGCCTAGATATATTGGCTTTGGCACTGAATACTCCCGGTTCTACAGGCTCTTCAGGATATGGTTCACCTGGATCACAAAATAGAGCACCTTTGAACATCAAAGAATAGTCTTCAAACTGGTCATCACAGTCTGGTATTTCATAATCATATTCAGGCTCTGGTACCGCTGGTAAAAACAGCGGATCACACAGTAATGTGCCCTGGAATACAGCTGATATGGTTACATCACCAGCTTGTCTGCCAGTATCAATTGTGAATATGTTATTAACGTTGACCACTTCTACCGATGAATACTGCAACAGAGGAAGTTGTTTTAACTGTGCCTTAATACCATCTGCTGTCGAATTATATGGTATATTAGAAGTAGTCTGGTCGTTAACTCTTAGCCGATATGAGCCTCCTCTAGCCTTATTTATGATCATTCTGGTTATCTCGGCTACACCGCTGCCGGGTATTAAAGTGGTTACCTGGATTCCTCCACCTATTAAGCCAGCACCGTTCATTAATGGCAGTGGCATTCTTTGCTTGTCGTAATTGCCTGTATACTCTACAACAAATTCTCTTAAATCACTTGTCTGAATTAGAGTTATATTTAAGTCAGCTGGAGTAAACCAAGAGATGTCCGTAGTCATCAAATTATATAGATCGACTTCGTCTATATCGAATGGTATATTGCTTAAAGTTTCGACTTGGGTCTCGTCTTGTGGATCTTTAAAGGATAAGCTAAACGTACCTCCAGAGCATCTATATCTTATTTCGTGTTTCTCATTCAAGCCTACTCCACCGGTACTAACTCTATCTATCAGATATCCGAATGTGGGGCAAGTAATAGTAGGAATTGCCGTACCTGCTAGGTTACCAATAAATTCTATTTCCCATGGGCCATTATAATCGACAGTTGCGTTTGCAGCGTTCCCTATTACCTGAACATTTCCAGCGCCTATTACCTCTAAAGATTCTAATATAGTAGTCAACTCGCTTAGACTTACATTGTGTCTTATCTCTGGTGTAGATTGGCCCAAAACATTTAAAATAAATGGGTTATCAACTACAGTGGAAATCTTTCTAACTACTTGAATATCGTTGTTCGTGCCTTTTTGGATTCGGCTAACTTGATAGGAGCCTGCGCCTTGTAGATCTGAACCATTTGGTATGAGGTCAGGATGTGCGGATCTTGCTAATTCTCCCACAAATTCGATATCAAATCTCGTATTATATGTGCCAAGGACAGATGTATTATGGATCTGCCCTATATAAGGAATAGTAGCTAATGCCGCTTGTAATTCAGCAGCACTAGCATCCCAATTTATTGGTGCGCTAGTTTGGAGAGACGACCCTACCAACATTGACAAGGTCCAGGTTCCGCCAGAGGTAGGCGGTAGCTTAATCTCTACTTTTCTATTTTGTCCCGACCCATTTTGTACAGTTGATATTTCAATAGTCGCATCGCATTTAGATTGGAATACTGCCTCACTGCTCACTCTTGCCACTGGTAACAGTATATCTGCGGTTGCATTGTTTAAATCAGGTATTACTGGATCTGTGCACTGATCTAATCCTTTGCCGCTCATTCTATCCAAAGCAAATTCGACTACTGTCCAAGCCGCATTGTTATCGGTTGTAGTGCCTTTGATACCATTACCAAATGTTACTAGCTCATCCCATTTATCATCTGGATTTAATGATGCTGGCAATGTGATCGCGTATAGATCATCTATCGACTTAAATAGTGTAAATGATCTAGAGCTTGTTTTATTTGGTTCTTCCCTATCATATGTAATAGTTACTGAGAATGACGAAGCCGGATCTGGCGAGCAGTAATTGTTACAAGCTGCCGCCGACTCTGGCTCTTCAAAGTCTATACGATTCATTAGTAGAAATATTTGAATACTCTCGACTACTCCTAGTAATGGATCAGTCTGAGAGTTCATCAATTCTGCGACTAAAAAGTCTTGTCCAATTGGATTAGAAGATGCAGGTATTGACCATAGCCAATTGTTTTTAGCTGTTATGTTGACTTCAGTGCCATTCTGCGCATTCTGTATAGCGAAATCGGATAGCTGATTTGATAATAGGTTTGTGCCTGGTACTTGTGATTTCCAATAATCGCAGACACCTTGATTGGAGCAATTATTAGGAACTACCAGACTTGATCTGGTCGTGCTTAACACTCTAAGATTTTGCACAGATCGTTGATTATTAGCATCTCTGAACGTCACTCTTGCGAATGCATTAAATAAATTTACTGGTAGTCTAGGTGTTCCTTCATATTCAATGAAGGCTCTAAGATTACGCAGTTTATGCTTAAAACACTGCTTTATTAGCTTGAGACACAGGAGTATTTCTGTGACTACTATAAGTCCATCTTCTGGATATACTTTGATTAATAATGTCCCAGTCTCTTTGACTATATAATTAAATGTATGCTCGCCCGATTCTCCGGAAGTCTGTAGCAAAGTAGTCGTAAGACCGTCAGTTACAGCAATTGTGGCTGTATTCGCATTGCCGATCCTGATACTTATTTCTAGTTCGTCGCCTACTTGCGCGTTGACAGTTCTAAATAGGAATTCTGGACATTCAAGACTGATTGACATAGTTTATCCTCGCTCTATTATATATTCGATTCTATAAACTATGCAAATTTTCTATTTTTATCAACTGCTAATTCGACTATGCAATTATTAGTTTGATATATCTTAGTCTTACTATTATTGGTCAAGTTTATTAAGTAGATCTCACTGGCACCATAAGCCAATCGAGGCATCGCTTCCGCAAAATCTATTGGTCGGCATTTTCCGCTTCGTGTTTGAACACAGTTAATGTTCTGAAAACCTGCCTCTTCAACAGACGGTAAAAATAAATCTGTTTGATCGGTGATACCATTCGTAAATCTTGTTGCTACCAAGGCAAATACCTGCGATTGGGCTACAAAAAGGTTCACCTCGTATACATCACCTTTAATACCTTCTCTTTGGATATAATATAAAGGCTTAGTAGACCGTTTGCCATCATGCTCTACTATATAGAGTAGGTGTTCCGTCCTTCCACCACATGCTACAATATAATTGTTATCTCCTAAATGTAACTCATCTATATCCACTAAGTTTAATTTTAAATCAGTAAAATCATAAATAACCTTAGCATCTTGCTGCCCATTTACTATAAAGTCTAAATTAGACTTTACCAAATAACTATAAGTTGGTAATTCATAGGCAAACTTGGCACTATACAAGATAGTTAAGCTATTATCTTTTTCTTGATGCTTAATCGCTTTAGGAACAAATACTGATTGTACTCTTCCTATCGGGGTTTCTATACCACCGACCACCTGTTTAGAATATTTTAGGCCATCGTATCCTAACCCATTATACCGCTGCACCTTCAAGGTACCATTCCAATAATTGCCTGCCGAAGGATACATTATCCTATCTCCCTCTGAATAGAGTGAGTTTTGGCCCAGCAATATTATCGGATCATTATTATATAAAAAGCATTCTGTAGATGTTGTTGAAAATGAGTATATGTCATTCCCAGTTATCTTAGAAACGTATGTCTTTGGTTCTTGATACTTAAAAAATTTCAAGCTCGTCGAGGTTACACCTATAAAATTCGGCTCACCTTCGATCACACTAGGGTTACTGTGCAGCCCTACTAAAGAGTAGACAGCATCATATCTCCCATCGATTGGTACATCACCATCAACTCCGGCTGGTGGCGGACATTGGAACTGAACTTGAGGAAAGTTTGGTCCGACTAAAGTGGATAGCCCAAATTGCTGATTTTTTATAATGGGATTAGTGACTGATACGGAAAAATCTAAAGACTTAAGTGTGTTTATTATTTTGTTATTGCATTGAAGGTTAGACTCTGTGCTCGGTATGAAAGCTCTTTCGACAAAGTAGAATGGTAGGTTTATCGTAGAGGGCGGGGCAGATGAACCCGATCCTTGCGCCCTTAAATAGTTTATGATGCCTAAAGCATCAGTCGAATTTACAAATCCGTCGTTATTGACGTCTGGGTATCTTGGTGCTACTACTCCTGGAGCTAGTGGTAGTGGGACTGAACCCCCTGCCCTTTGCAAAAAGTTTACTAATTGATCAACGTCAGTTTGATTTACTCTTCCATCTGCATTAACATCGAACCTATTTCTCTGATTATGGTATGGATTATCTGCTGCGCCAAAGCCACAAACAACGTTTGGATCTGAAGACTTTGTCCACTCGCCGTTACTATCTATAAACGAATCATAAGATATCTTATCAAATCCTGGCTTGCAGCTTTTCTCACCTGCTATATCGCAAATAAGAACATAATCGATTACGACATTTGTCGCCCGATTATTCATTTCTATCGAGAAAGCCTGAGCTTCTACCGCTAGCTCTGTGGCATAAATGCCTGATACACCACCAAGATCCTCTGCTGTTATTTCTTCTTGATATTCGATTGAGTTAGTACTATTATAAAACTTAATGACTACCCCTGCTGAGCTATCTATAGCAGGCTCAATATCATTTATTTTAAACCTGAGTTCTACTAAACCATTTGAATTTATAAATTGCTTTAGCCCAACAATTGAGCCTAAATTAACTGATGACTCGGCTTCTGACCATATAGTTGGATCATACGGGTTAGGAAATATGTTATTGTCTAAATCGATCCAATTGCTGAGTCCGTCTAAAAACTCGCCGTTTAGCACTAAACTATCCGAGCCTACACATTTTGCCGCTCTATCGTGGCATATTTTGATGCTATTAATTAGAACCTTTGAGCATTCAATGTCTGTATAAGGAGCGTAGTCGAAGCTTATCCATTGTGGGATTTGATTAGGGTCTGTAGATACGGCATTTTCTTTATCAGTAGTCGCTATGACTGACAGAACACCTTGTATTATCTCACTATTACTGCTTACATTAGTACTGTAGCTGCTATAAGTTACTAAAGACCTGTGTATATATGACTCTTCAGATAATGTTTTGCCTGTCAGATAGTCATAAGGAACCTGATAAATAAAGTCATCTCTGCCGACAATTCTCGGCATCCCATTCATTTCAAAGAATCTGACTTTAGTTATATTACAATATGTCTTATAGGGCAATGTAGGTGTATTGTTCAGATTGTCTATCAGGAATATTAAAGGATAGCGATAATCTTCAATATTATCCACCGTAAAATATGGCACATCAGTAGCTTCACTAAGGTTATTGCCTTTTATTAATGTAAATATAGCTGCATCATTTAATATATTATCTGGGTATGCCACACTTCTTGTCGGGCCTCTAAAACCATAACTACTTCCGACTCCCGACAAATTGCCTATTATGTATAAATCATTTAGATAATCATACGTTATGCTCTGGTGCTCCCTTGTATAGCCTGTATTATTAGCTATAGGATGAACAGTCCAAGAGCCGTTATAGATGAGCAAATCAGTGCTTGTTAAAGCTACTACTTGAGATCGATTGCTGTCCCACGTTATATCCTTAATAACATCTGGATCTGTATAAGTTGTTATCAGGCTTGAGCTTATACTGGAGCCAAGGTAATTGGAAGTATTTTCGATATTCAGTTCTATTTCATATACTTGTTGCGATCCAGGATTACCATTAACTGCGTATATTTTATTATTAAACCTTGCTGTTCTAGTAGCTTGAAATCCTGTTATTTCACCAATTAAAAAATATTCTGGCAATAAAGTATCTGTTACTGTTCTTCGTTCTACCTGCTTATATCGGCTTAGATATACCTTAGTCGAATTAGATGCCGAATTGGTCTGGATGAAAATAAGGCAGTCATTCGGCTGATCTATGTAAACATCTACCAATGTTTCTGTACTTGCGTTTGCAAAATTGAATAGTCCGTCATCAAAAGACTCTGAACCTACATTGTAGAATGATTGATTATCCAGGCTTCTTTTGCTATCAGATGAGCAGTCTCCCGGATAATTTGAAGGATCATCGCTAGATATGCATCTTTTGGTCGAGTACATTAATCCAAACGGATCCACTTCATACAAACGGTATCCTTGACTAATGGTATAGCCTGGATTCTTTAGCAGGGCTACTAATTTATCCTCAAATATCATTGCTCATTCCAAAATGTCAAAGGACTAGTTCTATTGTTATGTCTATTATGTAAGCAGGCAGCAGGTCTAGCATTAGTTATCTCCTCTGGAAGATTACTTCCAAATTCGTAAGCATAAATAATGCTCGTGTTGTTGTAGCCTACGGTGTCTTTATAACCATAATCATTAAACGCAGAAGGATCTTCTTTAAAACCAGTGCTGTTGCGCACTATCGGCTCATTTTTAGCCCACATAATGAATTTACGATTATTAAATGTGGAGCATGTTAGACTTAGTAGTGGTGTAGGCTGTACTAAATCTGCCAGGGTTACTGGAACTGATACTCCATTGATAGGTCTATCACCGCGATATATGCTCGTTTTGGTAATAATGCCACCAAACTGGTCTATGCCGAAAATACTTGTCCCACCTTTAAATAGCTTATACTCGTTATCGATCACGTAATCGGTGGAAAGAGCTGTTGAAGCTACATAGTAAAGCCCAGTAACCGGATCGACCGTTACTGAACTAATATTTGGAATCTGCGCTGTGATTAGATCAATTTGACCTGATTCTAAGTCTAGTTTAAAGAGCTTAAAGTCAGACGCCAAAAGCATCAGATTTCGCTTAGCATCGTAAGATGGTAACAGTGTACCAACTCCAGAAAACTGGCTTGCTATTGCAGATATATCGTAAGTTCTAAGTATTGATTGATTTACGGTGTCTATTATGTCTAAAAACTTGTCAGTGCCGAATCTCCTAATGACACAAAGGTTGTTTCCTGCAGGGCTTAGGCTTTCAAACGAGTGTCTGTTATCGCCAAAAAAGAATGAGTAATTGTATAGAATCCTATCTTCTGCAGCATTTGTTTTTCTTATTAATCCTCGTGCCGCATCGTTTCTATAGTTAATAGTGTAAACATAATTGCCTATAGCTGTGTATCTCCCTGTCGTCCATGCCCGATCTGCGTTTCCTAGCGGTCTTACTTTTATCTCTTTTGAAAATAGATTGTAAGATCGCCAATTGTCCCCTATCACGTTTTCCCCATCGACCGTCCAGTCGTCGGTGATAGGCGCTATAAATTCTGCTGTTGTGGTAGGTAGTGTTACTTGTTGTGTTTTAACTCTTATACTGCTAGCAGCGATACCGTCATTACCAACAACGTCGCTACTTACGATAAATCGTCTCTCCCCAGACTTTAACTTAAAGCCTCTAGTCTTGTTGTTAACAGTAGCATATACTTCCGCATCATAGATGCTTATATTCTCTACATCAGCTATTAGTTTAACTTTATCCTCTGATTGGATAATTGTAGTGGGAGGAGTTACTGGCCCGCCGCTATAATGTGTTTGGGATATTATAGCATCTTGGTCATATCCCTGGCACTTGCCTGACATTTCTACTACTGGACCATTTAGACTAACATAACCGGTGGTTGTCCAGCCAGCTGTACCTGACTTGAATAAGCCATTAAATGCTATATCTTGCCCTATACAAGCGCTGTCTTCTAATCCGCCTATCGCTTCATAGCATAAGCTAAAATTCGAGAGATAGACTCGACGGTCTGTCTGAGAATAGCTGGCTTCTTTTGTTGGCCCTAAGGTAAGAGCGCTAAATCCAAATTCTGGCTTAGCTAGATCTCTTCTTACGCTGACAACGTTCTCATAGTAGTATTGTCCTTCGGGAAATTGTTCTAGCTTGCTATAGGGTACTTCGAAGGGGCTATGTGGACTAGAATCAAACTCGTATGATATGAATTTTCCGTCTTGCAATATTTCTAAAGTTGTGACGACTGTGGCAAAATAACCACTGGGAAGTATCCTAGGATCGCCTAGACCGGTGTACTGCCTGTTATAACCGGAGATTCCTTTATAGTATACGGCATTAGATTCTGAATTGCTAAAATATATCTTGTTCCCTATCTTAAACAGATCAGCTACCGAAGTGCTACTAGGTGGTAACGGCATGCCTGGAGGCATACTTCCCAGCCAGGTTAATTGTTCTCCTGTTAGCGCTTCATCGGCTTCGCATTTAGCTATAAAAATAGAGTTTTTAGCTATTGTATCATTCGTCTGACCGTTTAATCCAGGTCTTGAAGGTGTATAGTTCGCCTGTAAAGACAGATAAAGCTTTCTATTAGCTTTATCATATAAGATATCTCTAAATCTAGCACCATTATAAGGTACTTGCCCCTCTGCAACATCAGTCGTAAACTGGCTAGGAAATTGTATTTTTGATACTGATGTGGGTCTCGATGATGAACTGTCTCTGGTGGTTGTTTTATACAACACTGACCAGCTTCCAAATCCATCAACGGCTAATCGATAAACCGTATCATCATTTATAGCAAAATATTCATTCGTTTTATTTGCAGGTGTAAATCGACGGATTCCACCTATACCTAATGATGTAGTCAAATTATTGAACTTAGCATTTTGTGTCTTTGTATTATAAATTATAAAGACACATTCTCGTAGATTACCAACGCTGACATCTGGTAAACTGTATAAAAAGTCTTCACTAGAGTCATAAATTTTATTTAATAGTATTATTATCTCGTCACCGACGAGTTTAGCATCAAAAATCTCAAAACGCTGGTCAATACTATAAATGTTTCTTGTCTGAGTCCATGTCGCTCCATTGCTTCCGTTATATTTAAAGACCTCTGCTTTTATTTGATTGGTTTCTCGTTTATAGATCCACCATATTTCAGATGTATCTTCTTTATAAATAGTAGCAGCTATGGATCGCGAGTCATAATAAGGAGCGTTTCTAAAATTATCTGTGACTGATGTCGGTGCATTATCAAATATCGTTATTGTGAAATATCGCTTAGTCCGAGTATCGATTAGTACTACGTCTGTATTCAATTTAATATCTTGTAATGTATCAGCATTATTTGTAGCTGTTACCAATACTCCAAAAAGCAACGTTGTCGTCTGCGGTTCTATAATAGTTTGCGCAGTGATAGAAACGTCGATGGCGCTATCGGTTACGATATTAGTTGATATTCTATTTCGAGCGTTTGGAAATACATCTATCTGGGTTCTATTGTTACCTAGTTCGATGATTAGAGTAGCATTATAAGCTGTATCATTAAAGACATCGAAGCTGAAGTATGCATTGTTACCTGCTTCGATTATTACCTCTTTATCTGCTAGATGATTACTTATTCTTTGATTTAATTCGTAATCTGTCGGCGGGGGATCATTGATGCTTCCCTGAGGTATATTGGCATATGACTGAGATATTCTTGGATATACAGTTGTTAGGGATCCGTTCGGGCCTAAAGCATATGTGCTTGCAAGACCGAAGCTCACGTCTTCATATACTACTGGTTGTAAACCGAATATCTTGTTAGGTTGGATATATCCGCCGCCCCAGTCTACTGCATAGGTACTCCATCCTAATTCTGAGTAGTCTGTTGCTATTTCGCCATCATAATAAATGTTAATACCAATTCCACAATTGTCTAGATCCGGCTGTTCTCCAAATCCTTGTGGCATTATTTCGTCTACAAACACATTTTCTACGAATTTGAGCGAGAATGCTGTTTGCTGCTGAGGTATAATATTATTACTAATCTTATAATTAATAGTAGGTGTAGTAGGTACTAGTATTTCTTCTTCTAGCGCCTTCTCGTCTTGCGATAATTTTTTACCCTTAAATGCTAGTTGTGATAGGGACCGGTTTACATTTCCTTCGCCAGTTCGTATTGCTTTCTGAAATGTGCCCGGCGATACTTGTATTACCTCAATATATGAAGACACATCTACTCTTTGAGGTTTATTGATTTCGCTCATCTTATTCTAGCCATTTTTTGATTAGGCGGGTTTGGCGTTTAACTTCACGCTCCGCCGCTTGCTTAGTATCGAATAGGCAGGATTCTGGCATCCAAGGTGATTTTTTGCCTTTATAGTAAAATTCGCCGGTTTTACTACTTCTTCGTATTTTCTTTACTTGGAAGCAAACTATATATAGATTGCTAATAAGTAGTCTCATTAGCACTACAAAGTCTCTAGATGGCAACTTTGGTAAGATTACACCTTTGGGCCAGTGTTTTTTGCCGTATATTTTGAAATTATCTTTAGGATGCAACTCAGAAGATGATTCGTATTCCCAGTCGATATACTCTATATTCTCATCCATATCGACATAAAAATTCATATGGTCACCATAATCATCTCTGTATCTGAGGTGCCACACCGTTTCTTTTGGCTTATATCTTGACAACTCAGACACAGATTTGATTTTCTTGGTGCTCATCCTAATATTACTCTATTAAGAGCTTGTTTAATGATATCCTCTGCCATGGCCTTTTTGAGACCTGTGACGAGAGGTCGCCAAGTACCTCCATCGTATATTTCGATTTGGTACTGGCCATTGATCGGGTCATTACCCTGCATTGGTACACTACGCACATTGGAAGTGCCGACTTGCTTAATCTTGTTAACTGTCTCGTTCAGGTTGAACACCATAAATCACCCTAATATTATTACATCTCTCAAACGGGGGCCAGTTCCAATGACCGTCACCGCCACGTTGGTGGTTTCTTCGATCATATCGATGAAGTTACGGACTTTTGGCGTGAGTTGTGTGATGCTATCCGCGCCTGTGACCGACCAATCTATGTAATTAGCGAAGTTCAGAGCGATTTTGGTGGCACCATTAACCGCCACAGCTTCTTTTAGCTGCAAGGGAGAAAAAGAAAATACTCTCCTGAGCCTCTTAGTCACAGTGGTTAATTCTTTGGTGCGTATCGCTTCCTTGGCTTCAGGCGGTGCTCCGGCTAGATCGCATATTTCGTCCCAACTCATCTCTCGTTGGTCTGGATAGCAACCACCAGAATAACCCTTTACCTCTCCATCTTCGACAACGTTCCCGACTCTAATCGGATATGGTCGAATCACTAGATATATATCCCCCACCAAAGAGGTATTAATAGCCATATCAGCACAATTTTGGATAGCTGTTGTACCTCTACTGGTACACTGTGGATAATGCGAACCATGGTTGATGTCCAAACTATATCCTTGCGCTCCTTCATGTAAGAATGTAGCGCCAATATCCAATAATGTATAAGTGATGTCTGCAAAGCTTTGTGTTTTTAGCCTAGTCATGTTTTGATCAAGGCAGAATTTGCTGGCTAGATGCGATCGCCATATTTGGTCCGGCATGAATCTAGCTAACTCTGGATAATCTCGTGCAAGCTTGAGGTCTGGTTTTCTCAAGATCTTGTCTGCCATGAAGGTTCCACAGCCCTGCATCGTGCTCGCCAAATGCTTGGTACTTGAATCACCGGAGTATTCGGCTTCTTTGTGTTCTTTTGTAATCACCCCTGCTCTAGGATGGATGGTCAGATTTTCACCAATGTCTGTCTCTTCGATCTCTTTCATGAGCGTTTCTAGAGTAAACGCCGCTGTTGGACCGATCATTATATGATGATCGAAATCATACCATTTTTTAAGAACTGTGGCACTTGGTAATGCTTTCGCTACGAATGGCGGATTATTTGGGTCATTGTCTACAATAGTATGACCAGCATTGGCCATATTTGTATTTGATATAACATCTGGCTTATGATGAAAGGCCAGTGCAGATGTAATCAATCCCTTACCGGTCGATCCCCACATCCCATCTGTAACAATATTGAACTTATACTTCTTCATCTTATTTCCTATCTAATAAATATGACTGAATGATATCGTAGCCTTCATCTGCCAAAGTTGGGATCAACAGTTCATCGGTCGTCTCTGGCTTTTTAATAATGTGATTAATCAATTCCGGGACTTTTACTAGTTCGATTGTTTGTCCTGGCGTTTGGCTGCTGTCGATACTGGAGCGATCTACAGCAGTCATGTTCTGATTTTGTAGTATTCTTTTTACAGATTGGGCTGCCTTGATAGCCTTGTACTCTTTAGTATATCTGTCGAGTAAAGAAGACAGATATTGGCTTTGCTCTTCTAACCACTTATCGCTTTTAAGAATTAGCTCTGCGTCTTCACCTAGATCTTGGATCAATGCTGATAGGTTCATATTTTGACAACTTGTTGATGTGGCACGTTGATGAGCATTGAGGTATTTTGTCCGCCTCTTATTATCTGTACCTTATAATACTTATGAACTTTTTCTCTAATAATACCTTGTTCACCGTTCCACACGCTTTCTTCCTGCTGAATCTTAACCTTATCTCCAATTTGTAGCTGACCTAAGTCTTCTACATCATTAAGTATTCGATTCAGCAGGTAATTTTCCGCTATGGTTCTATAGAAATATCCGCAATACTTGCAACGATTTACACTAGTACTGGGGACATCAACGATTTCTCTTTTACATCCTGGGCAGTTCATTTTGTTCTAGCATTTCGATTACTTGTTTAGGCTGAGCTACAAATTCCTTAATTATAGCTTTTGCCTGCGCAAGATTCACAGCAAATCGAGATGCGTTGAGGCCTATTGTTGACCTAATACTATTGATATTACCCGATAGTTTGATAGGTACAGCGACTTTACCTTTTAATGTGTTTATGAACGACTCATGAGTAGAGCTATTGGCTTTGCTCACCTGAGTCTTCAAGCTAATATCGTTTCTAACAAAGCTTGGCATTGGATTTTGCAATATAGCCTTACCGACTTTGGTTAAATCTTCATCCGTCTTGATGCCGGTTAGTACGAATCTTATCTCGGCAACTTGTGATAGGTGTTGTCTAACGAAATCTGTGAGGCTTTTTATCTCTTTTGCGATATCTGATTCCGATCTGCTGGCTTGTATCATAAACTCGAAACCATCAGCTTCTAGAGCGTCAGTTGTTAGACCTCTGAATTTAGTAGTCCCGAAAACATCACCTTTTGGCCAGTCTACCGGTGTGATTAACTTATAAAGACCTCTCATTTTACCCTTTATCACGATTGCATCAGAGGCCAGACCTGGATGCACTACAATTGCGGGTAATTTATACTTATGCGCAATCTGTGAAGCTTCCAATAATTCAGTGGACTGCATTACGTCGATTTCTAATTTGCTGTAAATTGCACCGTTCATTTTATTTCCTTATTAGTTGCTTTTTGCGTCACTTATTAATTTATTTATAGCGTCTGTGTAATTATCGAATAATTTTACAGTTTCAGCAAAGTAAAATGTTTTTAGTTCGATATTGGGAGCATTGTGCCCAGGTAGCATCATGTAAATGGGCTTTTTTAAGGCAATAGCTATACCCAATTCAACATGAGAGCCTGTCCTTGCAGGAGTTAAAAACAGCAGATAATCAGCACTAGCGACTCCTTCTATCTCTTTATTAGCGATATCTCTTAATCGTGACCGATCGCTAACAAGTCCATGAGTTGTCCAGTCATAACTAATTCTTAGTCCTGCTTCTCTTAGTTCGTCATAAGCTGCTCTAACCATATCGGCATTGTATAAACTAGAAGCGACATACACCGATTTCATAGCATCTCTCTGATTTTGTTTATTGCTGTTCTGTGATTTAACTTGTTAAATCGGTCGACGAATGGCCAATTATTGTAGTCCGAACAGAAATAAAAACGCTTTTTATCTTGCTCTGACATTTTATCTGCTGCAGCCATATAGTAATCTGCTTCCTTGGCGAATCGTGACGCTCTCACTTTTGGATCAACATCGGGGTTATCGCCGTAATAATGAAGCTTACCGTTTATGCCAGCAGGATTCATATCTACGCCAAATATGAATACAGCTTTATAATTCATCCATAATGCGATCTGCATACTTGCATAAACTGAAGATCGACCTATATTCAATCCCTCTTTTAGATTAAAGCTAAAATTCTTTCCTGGGATGTTTTTAAACTGCATCGAACTTGGCTTTTGGCGTTTAATAGCGGTGCTATTAAAAATAATGCCGTCATAGCTATTCCAAAGGCTTTCATGTCTTCTGATCTGCGAAGTATCAAAAAAAGCCCAGAATTTAGTAGGCCACAATCGTGGATCGGGGTGATTTATACTCAATACATCTACGTCTAAATTCTTGAGTAGCTCTAGGGGTGTTTCGCTTATCGATGGTCCATTTCCGATAATGCACAATATCCTGTTAAGCCCAATGTTCTGCGTTCTGATGATATTGAATATCGAATCTGGCGATATGTCGGTCGTAACGTATCTTGGCTGCTTTTTCTTCTGGACTTTTGTTGCTTTTGGTTCAGTTAGTCTTATTGAAGCTTTAGGGCGTACTACTTGATTTGCTACGACCGGTTTTGTGATTCTTTCTACTTTGGCGGGCTTCGGAGTGGGAGCTTGCCTGACTAATGGCGCTTTTTGTTGCGGCTTTTGTCCTGGCGTTGACGTGACTATCTTGAAGGATTGTGCTGTAGGTTTATGCGCTTGTGGAACTGGTCGCGGTACACTGACTATGCGGCGCATAATTGCCTGAACTTTCTTTCTCTGTTATAATGGTTTATGCCTTGTTTGGGTTCTCAAGCTTCGGTTATTGCTGAGGTTTACACCCGATTGCATCATGTTTAGCAACTTGTTAAGGCCTTCTCTTTGATTTTTTCGCCGATTCATGATGCTGTACATGCATCGATAAATGGTTGTAGTTAACAAATTGAAAACTGGCGCTCGTCCGGGTGTGTAAACTAGTTTATTATTTACTAATTTGTTTAGGACTTGCATGTAGGCATCACTTGCCAAGTCATGCAATTCTTCATCACGGAGGTTGAATTTCATAGCGATGCCGAGACACATTTTCTTAATGTCGCTCAGCATCTTGTCCCACGATTTGCGAGTCGGTATTTCCTGATGAAAACCGTTTTGCAACAACTCAGGTATTAAGACTTTTTGCTGATAGAAGATATCTGAACAAAGGTTTAGATGATGATTTTCACTTGCTAGTGACCAACAATCTAGCAAGTCAGATAGGAATAGTTTCGAATCGACATCTCCGATGTTTTTCTGAAGTATTCCTCTGTATGAATAGAATAAAATAGGAATTGGCAGAGCCAAACAGTGCACCTTATAAGGATAAGAAGGATTGTCGGATGGTGAATTATTCTTCAAAATCAAATTGTCATTCTCATCTAATGACTTGCCAAGAGACTTGGTGTACAAAACGCCCAACTCTCGGAACGCCTCTAATTCTGGATTCGATTTAGCCAGAATCCACAAATACCAAGCAGACTCTAAATGTTCGGTATCACAATATTGGGGCATTTGTTATCTCCTTAACGGATAACAATACACAATTTGCTTTTCGGTCATAATAGTAATATTCCTAATCTTTGCAACATGGAGGTCAATTATGGCAGGCGTACGACAAATACCTGAGCTATATCTCAGAGGTTCATTAGCCAACATCACTATGGCTAATTTAACCGTCGAACAGCAAAGTCATATTGAGAAACTGTTCCCTTACGTTGCTAACCACCCAGAAATGGTTAAGCATAAGCACAAAGCGATACAAAAATTCGGAGCGACAATAGCTGCCGATTATAGAGACGATAGGCAAGCAGCAGAAGAAGAATACAATATCGCAATATGGAAAGGTCTAGTTGACCTTTATTACCACAAAAAATACGAATTTCACTGTCAGGCGTGTAATTCAAGCACTTATCTTACTAAACGCAGCAAGCCAAAACAGATAGACCGAATACAAAAACCTTGTCCCAACTGTAATAAGGTCAAAGTAACCAAGTCTGGGGCGACAAACCTAATTGAAGGCGACTTTATTACAATAACTGAATTTCAAGATAGCTACAGCAATTTACAACAAGACTTTCCAGAATGTGAAAGTTCTATCGTCTATAAGCCTTTATCTAGTAAATATAATAATCCTGACGATATTATCAACGACCCCAAGCAACTAAAGAAATTCTTCGGCGAGTTCGTTTGGAATTATTTTAGACAACACATATCTGAGAATCAGAAAAAGAAATCAAAGAAGATCAATGTCTTAATCTCAGAGAAAGCTGACGTAGTATACGCATTAAAGCTTATCAATATCTGCGATAACTACAAGATCAAATACACTACCAATTACGATCCGATGTCTTATGATGACATTGAGATCGTGTTTAAGACTAATCTCGTTCAGCCTGAATGTACTATCGATATTGCTGACACAATATATCGCGCTAAACAGTGTGATATTGAAGTTAAGCTTACAGATGACAAAATAATTGTAAAACGCAACTACAATTCTATGCATATCTCGGAATCTGTTATTGTATCTGAAAACATTCAGTTCCAAGAACCAGATGACGAACACGATAATTTCAACAATCAATCAAAAGTATCACGAGGAGGCGTATTTGTGGATGTAGAAAATCACGTAGAAACTATTGAAATACTAGACACTATTAATCACATAAGAGAAGCTTTGCCAGATGGAATATGCAAGGACATTTTCGATATAAAAAGCCAAACAGGCCCCACCTATAAATCTTTCTCCGATGCTTTCGGAGACGGAGAGCCAAAGGCTAAACAGATAGCCGACTTCTTGAATGTAGGCACACGTGTAGTTGTCCAACATATCAACAACATACGAGTCGTGTGCCTAGCTAAAGGAATTACTCCTTAAGGGCTTCGATATATAGCGAGTGCTCTGGGAACATATCCAGTGTTTGAGATCTAATGATCTCAGAGCCGCTTGCTCTAAATTTATACTTGTAGATCTCATCAAAACCAGCCCTGCTTAACATATCTACAAGGCTCTCTTGATCATAAGCTGTTTTATGACCACTGGTTAAAAGATTCCACAATTTGAAAGAATTGTTAGGAGTCTTCTTATTATCATCAGATATTTCATCAAAATCTGATAATGTATTAGTGAGATACTTGCCCATAAGTAGTTTGGTATCTGGAACGGCTATTCTAAGAATGCCGCCTTTCGCCAATACTCTCTTGCATTCCTTTAAGAATTTTAAGCCTTCTCTTGGCGATAAATGCTCAAGAAAATGTGATGCATAAATGATATGCACATCATTATCACCAAAAGGAATATTCTTCGTCGCGTCGTGTTGTACGAATCTGTAATAGTTTCTTTGAGCGAAATCATTTAAATTATGGATGTCTATATTAAACCAACCATAATGATACATTACTGTAAAGCAACCAATGTTTAGCTTTAGCAACCCATCTTCGCCAGGAATCGGTATTGGTCCAGCTTCTAAATCTTCTTTGTTTACTGCTTTTTGGCTTGCTGGGAAATGATGTTCCCACCATTTTAAATCTCTGATAGTAACGTGTGTCTTGTCGAACTCATCTTCATCGGTTATATCGATACCATGAATGCCTCTACGACTAACACGTTCAAGCTCTTTGGCTATGGCTGGTATGAATTGCTCAGGAATATGTTCCATAACCGCTACGCTATAAGCCAAATCGACCGACTTGTCTGGTATCGGCCAAGGCGTTTGAGTGATGTCCCAGGTTATGATGCCATCGCATACTCTAGTAAGAAAGCAGTGTTTCGATATTTCAAGGCCTGTTACCTTTACGCCAGAGTCCTCTAGCTTCTTAAGGACATAACCTCTGGCACAGCCAATTTCTAAGACACTCTCCGGATTTAGAGATTTTATATAGTTATAAGTGGTATAATGTACTGGGTAATCCCAGTAACCTTCTCTTGAATATCCGCCTAAAAACTTGCCACCATTGAAATAGTCATTTCCAAATGCTGACGTTCGCTTTTCGGTGTCCCAGCTATTGGGATCGTCTATATCAGCTTGCTTTGATACTTCGATGATCATATCTGTGATAGTATTTGGATGCGGCATTACTATCACATGTGTAAAACCTGCTTCTCTGAACAACTTGATAGCAAATTGTTCTGAGAATCCGGTTAAATGCATGTTTCCTGGCAAGTAATTTTGATCGCCAAAGATCATGCAGACTTCGTTATCTGACCATTCTTCGGTGTTTACTAATCTTCTCGCTTGTTCCTTCAAGTTAGCAGTTACAAAAACCGCTTTGCCTCCATACTTTAATATTCTATAAACTTCTCCAATAAAGCTTCTTACTTTACGCCAAGACACATGCTCAATCGCGTAAGAACAGAAGACCCCATCATATACTTCGTCTTCGAATGGTAGCTCTTCAGATAAGTCGCCGACTATGTCGACACTAGGACCAGGCCTGAAGTCCATATTAGGCCTGATCATTGGAGTATCGCCGCCACCAAGCTCTATAACGTTATCGCCTGGATTAAACGGTAAGCTGTACATCATATTCTATTCCACAAAGCTTTATATTGTTCTCGTATCAAAGACCAATCGTATTTCAGGCTATCATTTCGAGCTTTAGTCGCCATAACTGTTAAGTTATTGCGATTCTCGTACAGAGACTTGATTTTTTCTGCCAGCTCTTCTACATTCCGTTTCTCAAACACATATCCAGAAACATTATCTGTAACACATTCATGTGCTCCAGCACCATCGCTAGCTATCACGGGTCTTCCATGAGCCATAGCTTCGATGATCTCTATACCAAATCCTTCTGTAACACTAGGCTGCACATAAACGCTTATGTTATCATAGAAATCACTTACGTTATCTAGCCAGCCACGTAACTGCACGTTACCATATTTAAATCTTCTAATATAAGGCAACAAAGTGCTAGATGCTCGTCCTGCTATTACTAGGACAGCATTGCGTAGATTTAACAGTTCCCAAGCTCTCAATAAGTAGACAATGCCCTTATCAGGGCCAGGTGCGCCTAGGTAGCCCACTGTAAACAATTTAGGCATGTCTGCTACATTGTTGGGTATATGGCAACCGTGAGGTATTACTTTGACATTTTCGCAGCCAAAGTTCCTCATTATTTTAGCGCTATATTCAGATGGACTAATAACCACATCAGCTTCACGATATCCCTCTACGTACATCTCCCACATATTTGGATCTGTAATGTGAGGATAGTCGAATGGAAGCTTAAGCAGATTATGTTCTCTACGACTATCGCTAATATCGTGTGCCGCAGCCGTGTAAGTAACAAGTACGCCTTTAGACTTTAATAACCTTACTGTCTTACTAAACGTACCGGCGTAAAAATGAGCTTGTTTAATTCTATCTCTTTTTAGTGCTGTGTTAACTATTTGCTCTGCATAATAGTCACACATGAAAGGACCTTCAGTCGTCTTGATGATTTTACCATCAATCAGAGTAACAGGGCCAGTATCTTTTAAAGCATTATACTCGTTATTAGTGACGATCCCGCCACCAGTGATCTCATCGACTTTATCGGCGGTGCAAAATAGGTTTACCATCCACCTGTCTCTATAGCTTCTATAATCAAAGTTTCGTAACGCTTTGCCATATTCTCTACTGAGAATTGGCTAGCCCATTCTCTACATCTACCTGCATCAATCTGCAGCCATACCTTCTCTTTAACTAACTCCTCAACTTCATGCTGGGACTTAATCACATATCCTGTTTCGCCATGTTTAATCACCTCTCGCATAGCTCCATTGTCGAAAGCTATTACCGGCATTCCACATGCTTGTGCCTCGACAGGTGCTAAACCAAAAGGCTCTCTGAAGTGCAAGTTCATATGAAGCAGGCAGCATCTAGTATTAAACATTTCGACGCATTGATCTCTATTCTTGCCGCCATGATATACAATATTATTGCGGCATTTAGCGTAAACCTGCATTTTATACTGTGGTTCTTGGGTCAGTGTGTCATCACCTACCACATCTAATGGCATTCTACATCTAGTAGCGACATCAATTGCGATGTGCGGACCTTTGATTTTAGAAATACGTGCTAAAAATAGCAGCACATCTTTTCTCATGGCGTTGGTTGGCCTATAGAAGTCCATGTCTATGCCATTGTAAGCAGTTCTAGCACTTACTCCCCAACATTCTGACGCGGCTACGCATTGATCATCAGATATCCCTACAATGCAAGGGTAGGGAACAGGTGGAGCCGACCCATACATTGTGTGGGCCGGAGCATGAATAACGCCCAGAACAGGCGCATTCAAACGTCCTTCCATCTTTAAAATGTAGCTCCACTTTTCCCATGAATTATCGATAATCGCATCATACTCTGGCAATCTGCTCCAATATCCAGAGTATGCTTGGGATTCTGCTTCTCTAAATGTCGTCTGATGTAGCTCTACTCCTTCGGGAGCCGTTGAGCCTTGCGGAGCTACAAGCAACACTTCATGTCCCAGCTTGGCGAGACCTCTAGCTTGTTGCCAAGCTATCATCTCTAGACCAGAATAACCAGGTGGTGGTGCGGGCAAAACGGTTGTTGATATTACGCAGATTTTCATAGTTCTAATGGCTTTAAGCATCTATCGGAATCGGAATAACCATAACCAGCGTGAGCACACTCGATGGATGTATCTAATTTAATAGAAAAACCCATTCTACGCGCTTTTAAGCAGAATGCAAAGTCCTCGCTGACTCTTTCACCGGAAGCGACGTCGTCTCTATCGATTAACCAATCGAACCAAGGCTTGCTCATTCTTTCCAATACAAGCCTATGAATGAGTAAGCAACCAGCCCCGACAAGATCGACATCAATCAGAGAGCCTTTTTCATAGCTAGTAACCCAATCGAACGATCCGTTAGAATTAGCTCGTAGAGCTACTGGCACTATCGGGTTTTGTCGGCGATGGTAAAGACCGCTTACTATTTCTAAATTATGAGCCGCCAGTCTATGATAAACGTCTGGCGGAGGCATAACATCATCATCTAAAAATAAAAGATGCGTAAAATTTTCTCTCAGAGCATGCTCTACTGCAACGTTACGAGCGTGATCAAAAGGCATACCACTTAGAAAGATTGGTTTACCAGTGTGAGGTATTTGTATGTCTCGATAAGAAATCGCCCACTTTATGGGCACTATGCCTCTGGTTAATATTGCGACTAAAACCGAAGGCCGTTCATATTCCCAAGCACCTGGCATGTTTTTATTCCTATACTTACAATTATCTTGCCGCAGATATTTACTTTACATATTGGGCTAGACATGAAGCAAAGTTTCACCGTACCTCATAAAATACTCATGATAATTCCTGAAAAACCAATGTTCAATCATGTGCCTGCCCTGGCCATTGAGTCTCTTAAAGGCCATTTTAAGCGAGACTGGTTCGTTCAGCATGCTTACTTATGCCCACCATTAGTATTAGGTAACGAACATGGATTTATAGTTAAATCGCTGTATAATTTCAGAGTTAAATGGGATGGCGGAGTGTGGCTTGATGCTACACAAGTTGAAATACTTGATGACAACTATATTCAAGAAGGTTATCAGTGCATTACGTCACATTTTGGCATGGGTGTGGTTACAATTCAAAATCGCTTTACTTTTAGAACTGAGCCTGGTGTTAATCTGATGACCATCAATCCGCCCAATTATTATATTGATGGTATACAACATATGACTGGGGTCATAGAAACAGATAATCTTAGAAGAGATTTTACGTTCAATCTTAAAATTACCAGACCAAATGAATGGGTAAATATTAGTAAAGGTACACCCATTGGTTGTGTGTTACCTTACCCAAGACACTTTATCGACAAGTTCGAAGTTAAAAATGCTACTGAGATTATAGGCCAAGATGAAATCGCAGTAGAGCAACAAGCTATGTGTGACTTCGGATATGAACGTTCACACGTTGATATGAATAAGCCCAATCGAGTCGGTCGAAGATATTACAACGGAGAGGATGTTTATGGAAACAAATTCTGCGATCACCAAAGACGACTCGACAGACCAAGTTCTGAGAATTCCGATATACACGAATCATAATTATGATTTATCTTTATTCCCTATACCTGGAAGCAGACTTAGAAATTGGTGGGAAGAAGATCGCAAGACCAAAAACCATGCCAGATTTTGTCTGCCAATGCTTGCTGCAAACAGCTATGGATTCTATCTTTTAAGTCCTGCAGATATAACCATTACTTGGGATGGCTCTTTAGAAAGTGATGCGACGGTAGTGGTCGATAATGCCTGCTCACACGCTGCCATAACCACTCATTCGTCCCATGCTAGCTTTACCGTACAATCCCAAATTATCCCTCGAACTCCAGAAGGAGTTTTCACATATATAAAGCCTATTCCTAATATGCGGCTACCATTTCAACCGCTTGAAGGACTCATGGAGACTTGGTGGTTGGTAGCTAATTTTGGTCTTGTAACATTAGTCACACAGCCGGGCACGCATTTTATTAAAAGAGGCGATCCTATAGCTCATATGATCTTCGTTGGATCTACCGTCCATAACTATGAAATTTTCCATGCTGGTTATGTTGATGCTCTACCGGAACGGCGCGAATTTATGGAAAAACGAAACGCCTATTCCACCAAGCAACTAGATTATATGAAAGGCATTCACATGGACGGAACCGAAGAGCCTATTCACTATAAAAAATTTAAAAACTCCTGCCCATACCATGAAAAACACCCAGAAATATAAATTCGTTATAATAGGCAAATATGTCACTATTTCCGTAGATTGCCCAACTTGTGATAGGCAGATATCATTTGGTGTAGTATCTTCGGAATTTAAGCAATTCCATGAAGGATTACATGCAGATCTAGCATTTCCGGGGTTGCTAAAAGTAAACCGCCAGATGCTAACTGGCGGTTCCTGTGATTTTTGTAATAAGACTAAATCAGATTAGCCCCTGAGTCCCTTAGCCGTAAAGTACTCTTCCATCTTCGATTGAATGTAATCTGTTGGTACTTCCAGCATATCTATCTTAGCATCCATTAGCAGCTTAATTCTAAGCTTAGTCTTGTCGCTCATGCGGCTAGCGAATCTCTCACCGTGATTGATGTATGCCTTACGCAGCCAAGGCGAAGCCTGGTGCATGAGCCAGTAGTTGAAACGAGCCCACTTTGTGCTTTTCTCGCCGTAGATGGCTCTTGCGACCCAGCACGGTGGTAGAGGCGGAGGAGGAGGTACGGGAGGCAACGGAGGAGGTGCTGGAGGCGGCGGCGGCGGTGGTGGCGCGCCTCCACCAATGCTAGTGATATATCCTGAGTATTCACAGCAAGGACTTACGAATAATCCCCCACTGTTAATAGCGGTCCCAATTCTTTGTGCTACTATCCCTGACACTACTGATTGTCCTGTTATGATATTTCCTCCAGATCCTACATAAAGTTCTCTTCCTATGTAACCTGAGAAGTTAACCATACCGGAAGTAGTTTGATCAGTTCCTAGCACCAATACATTCAATGCTATACCTGATAAAACATTTTCGACATTAATACCCAAAGCAGGCATCCTTCCTGAAACGTTCGGATTAGCTATTCTAATCCTTCCGCTTTGGCTTATTTGTACGGCTCTTAGGCCAGATACTATCTCCTCAGTGATGATGCCTTCTATTATCACATTTCTAGTAGCGCCTATTATGCCACCAGAGTTAAAATGATTGGTGCTTATTTGACCAGAACCAATAGATCCGGATCTTACCGATCCCGAAGCTAAATGGTTCAGCCCGATTTGCCCTGATGCTATGGCCCCCGATAGCACTGAACCAGAGGCTAAATGATTCAATCCTATCTGCCCTGAAGCGATGTTTCCTGATAACACGCCCCCTGATCCTATATGCAAGCTCATGATCTGGCCAGAGGCGTAATTACCTGAAGCCACTGCAGCATTGCCAATATGACCTGAATTAACTGTGCCAGACGATAAGTGGAAACGCCCTATCTGGCCTGAAGCTATCGATCCTGAAACAACAGCATTGTTTCCGATGTTACCGGAAGTAACCGCTCCGGAAGAAAGATGGTTGGTTCCAATTTGACCTGAAGCAATAGCTCCTGAAGTAATACTCCCAGACGATAAGTGGAAACGTCCTATTTGCCCTGAAGCTATCGATCCTGAAACTACAGCATTGTTTCCGATGTTACCGGAAGTAACCGCTCCGGAAGAAAGATGGTTGGTTCCAATTTGACCTGAAGCAATAGCTCCTGAAGTAACGCTTCCTGAAGCCAAATTAGCAGCTAATACTGATTCTGATGCTAGTTTACCGCTCGTAACAGAATTGGCTGCTATGTGTATTGAAAGTATTGAATTCTGCGCTAGATGAGGGGAACCTATTTGTCCCGATCCTATATCTCCTGATAAAATGATACTATTAGTTAACGGCTCGGTAACAGACATATTGATAAATGCAGAGTTATCACTCAGCACTAATCCAACAGGCTGCAAGTAATCACCACTGGCAAATCCTCCGCTATTTATCCCGCCTGAAGATACAACTATATCTCCCGATTTTCCAACATAAAGAATTGAGCCTACATATCCTGAATAGTTAGCATGTCCTGAAACTAAGCCTACTGATTTAGTAATAACCGGTTGGCCGCTTAAACTGTTCTCAGTAACGACTGCGAAAGCTGGTAATCTACTACTTATACCAGCCATTGCTATTACAGCTTGACCGCTCGTGTTTAAGGCTATAGCTTTAACGCCAGATATAAGTTCGGCTGCTGCTATTGTAAGGGGCTGACCGGACCTAAAAGGTCCTACTTGCTGGGCCATATCAATTATAGCACCGCTAGTAATACCAGCCCCACCACCGCTAATAACTGTTCCTGACGCAAAGTGGAACCATCCGATTTGACCTGAAGCTATAGAGCCAGACACTACAGCTGCGTCGCCGATATGCCCTGATTGAACGGATCCGGATGTAAGACTTGCACCGCCACCGCTGATTACTGTTCCTGATGCAAAGTGGAACCATCCAATCTGACCAGAGGCAATTGAACCCGATACCACAGCGGCGTTGCCTATGTTACCTGATTGGACTGATCCGGATGTGAGGCTTGCGCCGCCGCCACTAATAACTGTTCCTGAAGCTAAGTGGAACCATCCGATCTGACCGGAGGCAATTGAACCTGATAAAACTTGTCCTGAGCCAATGTGGATAGTGCCTACCTGTCCTGAGGCGATAGATCCTGAGGTAACTGCCTGATTTCCTATTTGTCCAGATGACACAGCTCCAGAAGCAATATGGAAAGATCCAATTTGTCCTGATGCTATCGATCCGGACAATACTGAGCCAGATGATAAGTGATTGTTACCTATCTGCCCAGACCCAATCGCACCGGATTGAAGTCCACCTGAGGCTAAATGAACGGCAGAAATCGTTCCTGATTGTATAGCTCCTGATCTTACAGATTCATCAGCCAGCATTCTAAAGCCGACAGAGCCAGAAGCTAAATGGAAAAATCCAACCTGGCCCGATGCGATTGAACCAGAAGTAATTGAACCTGAACTAAGATGATTTACTCCCACTTGGCCGGAAGCTATGGCTCCTGACAGTATTTGACCAGAGCCAATATGGATAGCACCTATTTGGCCCGAAGCTATACTTCCAGACACTACTGCCTGATTGCCAAGGTGACCTGATGTTACTGACCCAGATGCGTGATGAAATTGCCCTATCTGTCCAGATGCTATTGATCCAGAGACAACCGCATTATTTCCTATATGGCCAGATTGAACTGAGCCGGACGCTAGTCCAGCAGTAGATCCACTTATAACTAATCCTGATTGTAAATGGAACCAACCTATTTGTCCTGATGAAATATTACCGGAGTTAACCGAATTATTACCTATATTTCCAGATTGGACCTGACCACTCTGTAGTACGACACCTCCACCGGCCATTATATCGCGTGAGACACCGTCACCACCACTCGAAATATTTAAGAAATATCCTCTAAATGGCGAATTTCTATTGAATATTCTTAATTGATCTTGATAAACATCTATTCTTAATCCCGATGTTAAGTTCCAACCGCTAGACGGGCCAGCTAGATCAATTTCTCCTCCTTCTATGCCTGCCGAGTTGGTTGATTCAAACTTATTAGCTTTAAACGTTACGCCATCGACGAATATACCTGAGACGACTGCTAATACACCACCATTGTTAATCTGAACATTTCCGCTTACGCCAGCAACGCCTATGGCTCCTGAGGCAATCTGACCAGAATTAACTGCATTAGCCGCTAGATGGAATTGACCAACTTGTCCAGATGCTATTGAACCGGAAACAACTGCGTTATTGCCAATGTGCCCAGAAGTAACAGAACCGGATGCATGATGTAACTGTCCAACTTGGCCGGAAGCTATCGAACCGCTTACTACAGCGTTATTTCCAATATGTCCAGAATTAACGGATCCTGAAGCAAGATGAAATTGTCCGATTTGACCCGAGGCAATAGTTCCAGAAGCAACTGAACCAGATGACAGGTGATTAAGTCCTATTTGACCAGAAGCTACTGCGCCTGAAAGTATTTGTCCAGAACCGATATGAATAGCGCCTATCTGACCTGACGCTATAGACCCAGAAACTACTGATTGGTTGCCTATTTCTCCAGATGATACTGCTCCAGATGCTATGTGGAATGGACCAATTTGTCCTGACGCAATAGCTCCGGAAGTCACAGAACCAGATGCGAGATGATTTATACCTATTTGGCCAGACGCAATAGCTCCAGAAGTTACTGAACCCGAAGCTAAGTGGTTAACGCCTATCTGTCCTGAAGCAATTGCCCCAGAAAGTATCTGGCCTGATCCAATGTGTATTGCTCCAATTTGGCCTGAAGCAATTGAACCGCTAACGACAGCTTGATTACCTATATGTCCGGATTGCACCGCTCCTGATGTTAGGCCGGTACCGCCACTTATTACTGTTCCTGACGCTAAATGGAACCAACCGATTTGACCTGAACCGACGCTTCCGGATACTACCGAAGAATTACCTAAATGGCCTGATTGTACTGCACCTGAAGATAGATGCGTACTACCGATCTGCCCTGATGCTATATTACCCGACAATACCGAGTTAGTGTTTAGATTTCCAGATCGGATAATATTCGGGGTTAAGTGGTTAGTCGTTATTTGACCTGAGGCGATATTACCAGACAATACTGCGCCATCGGCTATATCGCCTGATCTTACTAAGTTATTAGTAAGAGGTTCCGTCACAGCCATATTTATAAATGCTGTTGTATCATTTAGTACGGCACCAACTGATTGTATATAATCACCACTAGCAAAGCCACCACTGTTCATACCGCCAGATGTTACGACTATGTCACCTGATCGGCCTACATATAATATACTACCTGCATAGCCGGAATAATTGGTGAACCCAGATATAATACCGACAGATTTGGTTATTACTGGTGAACCGCTAGGAGTATTCTCATAAGCAATAGCTACTGCCGGTAGCCTGTTAATATTACCGGCCATCGCTATTATAGCTTGGCCACTGCTATTTATCGCTATGGCTTTAACACCTGATATCGTTTCGGCAGTTACTAATGATATCGGCTGACCTGACCTAAATGGACTAACTTGCTGGGCGGTATCTATAACCGCTCCGCTTACTACTCCAGTTCCACCACCGCTATTGACTGTCCCAGATGCTAAATGAAACCAACCTATTTGGCCTGACGCTACGGCTCCTGACAAAATCTGACCAGAACCAATATGGACAGCACCTATTTGTCCTGAAGCAATCGACCCTGAAACGACTGCTTGATTGCCTATATGTCCAGAAGTAACTGACCCAGAAGCATGATGAAATTGACCAATCTGCCCTGAAGCAATATTTCCTGACAAAACAGAATTGTTAGCTAAATGATTGTTTCCTACCTGTCCAGAGGCAATCGTTCCTGATACAATTGCGCCGGAAGCCAGATGGTTTACACCAATTTGTCCTGATCCAATATTTCCAGATAAAACTCCACCGGATGCGATATGGACACTTCCAATTTGTCCGGAACCGATACTTCCTGAGACAACAGCATTATTGCCAATATGACCAGAGGTTACAGAACCTGAAGCATGATGGAATTGACCTACTTGTCCAGAGGCAATCGAACCTGAAACTATGGAGTTATTTCCTAAATGCCCTGAAACTACGGAACCTGAAGCATGATGGAATTGACCTATTTGCCCGGAAGCAATCGAACCTGAAACAACAGAGTTATTCCCTATATGGCCGGATGCGACTGATCCTGATGCGTGGTGGAATTGCCCTATTTGCCCTGAGGCGATTGACCCAGAAACAACAGCGTTGCTGCCTATTTGGCCAGAGTTGACTGCCCCAGATGATAAGTGGAACTGGCCTACTTGCCCCGACGCAATATCTCCAGAAAAGATAAATCGATTTGTAAGAGGCTCGACGACCGACATATTAATAAATGCCGAATTATCAGTCAGCACCACACCGACCGGTTGAATATAGTCTCCACTCGAAAAACTGCCGCTATTCAGACCGCCTGAGACTACTACTATATCGCCAGATCTGCCCACATATAATATACTGCCAATATAACCTGAATAATTAGCATGGCCTGATATGAGACCTACCGATTTTGTATTGATCGGTTGACCACTCGATATATTATCAGTTACTATGGCGAAGGCTGGTAGTCTAGCAGTGCTGCCAGCCATCGCGATTATCGCTCTACCGCTAGAATTAAGAGCAACGGCTTTAACACCTGATATTAATTCGCCTGCTGTTAGACCTATTGGTTGTCCAGATCTAAATGGTGCCACTTGTTGAGCGGTGTCTATTATACCTCCACTAGTTATAAAACCACCGCTTATTATGGTGCCTGAGGCTAAGTGAATAAGGCCTATTTGTCCAGAACCAATATTGCCTGACAAAACGGCATTATTTCCAATATTTCCAGATTGTATTTGGCCAGATCCAATATGAATCCCGCCTATCTGACCAGAAGCTATTGATCCACTTACTACTGCTTGATTTCCTATATGGCCAGACTGTACGGCTCCAGATGTTAGTAAAGTACCACCACTAATAAATGTGCCCGACGCTAAATGAAACCATCCTACTTGACCAGATCCTATGCTTCCTGATACAACTGCAGAATTGCCAATATGCCCTGATTGGACTGTACCAGATGATAAGTGTGTACCACCAATTTGACCTGATGCGATATTTCCAGATAACACTGAATTTGTATTAAGGTTACCTGATCTTATTATATTAGGCGTTAGATGATTAGTGGTTATTTGACCTGACGCAATATTGCCTGATAAAACCGCACCATCAGCTATATCACCAGATCGTACCAAATTATTAGTCAGTGGTTCTACTACTGACATATTTATAAATGCAGTAGTCGGATTAAGAACCGCTCCGACTGCTTGTATATAATCTCCGCTTGCAAATCCTCCACTATTCATTCCGCCTGATGTAACAACAATATCACCAGACCGGCCAACATATAGGATGCTACCTGCATAGCCAGAATAGTTGGTAAAGCCAGATATGATACCAACTGACTTAGTTGATATAGGTGAGCCGCTAGTAGTATTTTCATAAGCTACAGCTACGGCTGGCAATCGGTTAATGTTAGCAGCCATCGCGATAATTGCTTGGCCGCTGTTGTTTATTGCTATAGCTTTTACGCCTGAGATCGTCTCAGCAGCTATTAACGAAACCGCCTGACCAGATAAAAAAGGACTTAACTGTTGAGTAGCGCCTTGTGCAGCGCCACTAACTACAGTACCAGACGCAAGATGAAACCATCCTATTTGGCCTGAAGCTATAGCCCCAGACAAAATAACTCCGGAGCCAAAGGCGTTATCAGCAGCGATTATAGCTCTTGTTTCACGAATACCGCTACTTGGATTATATAGTACAGGTTTAGCCACTATTGACCTCTAGCGTAATAGTTTATACCTATTTATTCTTACAATTTATATTTTACACAATTCAAATCTATCTTAGAGCAACTTGGGAGATATTAAATGAGTAGAGCATTCGCCAGCCAAGGTAGGACAGTATTTTCTACTTTTAGGCGAGGGGCAAATAGGTATGATGCCAGGCCAAGTAAATGGGAAGGATTTGAGCTTTATCTAGATATTACTAATCTGTATTTAAACTGGGAATCAAGAACCGTCACACTACCTACCGTATCCAATGGCACTTATAATTTTACAGTCGAGTGGGGAGACGGAACTACCGATACTATAACAGTATGGAATCAAGCTCAAATTCAGCACACTTATTCTGCTGATGGTTGGTATCGGGTTAGAATAAGCGGAACATATGAAGGATTTTTATTAGGTAATGCCGACCCGACTGACTTTCCTAGTACTGCTTATAGATATAACTTTCAATTTGCTCTTACTTTTATAACGCAATTTGGGCCCAATTTTAAGCTTGTAAATCGTGGCTTCCCTTCCGGTTATTTTTATAGAGCCGAAAACCTAGTCGAGGTTGGTAAAGACCTCGATCTAACAGGGCCAAATGGAAATATTACTGGTTTTAGTTCGGTATTCTACGATTGTACAAGATTAATAGGCAAAAATATCGGAAATTGGAAGTTAAAGCCCACGAGTTTAAGAGAAGCTTTTCGTAATGCAAGAAGCTTTAATGGAGATATAAGATACTGGGACATATCTACATGTACTAATATTTTTCGCACCTTCATTTATGCTTTCAGTTTTAATCAAGACATAAGTGGATGGAATGTATCGGCTGTAACGACTGGAGGTAATACGTTTTATTACGCTCGTTCTTTTAATCAAAATGTCAGCCTATGGAATATTAACGGAGCTTTAGATATAAGATTTCAGGCTGATCTCGATTTTCCTACAGTAGTAGAAGGATTTTTTAATCAAGATCTAGGATCTATAATTTGGAATGCCAATACCAGTATTGGTTTAGATTACTGTGGCATGTCTGTTGAAAATTATAGTAGAAGTATAATAGGATGGGCAAACTACGCAAGCGCCAACTCTATTACTAATAAAGTAGTCTCAGCCTTAGGGTTAAAGTATAACAATGAAACTTATGGATCTGGCACATACACTAATGCTGTTGCTGCTCGTTCTTATTTAATAACGCAAGGTTGGACACTTACTGATGCAGGCCAAGTATAATGCAAACCATCAATGCAACAGATAAACCCATATACTGGGTCGCCAGAGATAACAATGGTAATATCCTACATACTGGCATTACAATGCCAGGCAATACCACTGTAACCGGGCAGTCTAATCTAATATATGGAGAGCTTGCTGACCAGATTATTGATCTTGAACAATTCATAGGCGCTCAACCCGCTTTTAATTATCAATTCGATACGATCACTAAAACTTGGGTATTCTCCGATATCTCTGATCTTTATATCCCTGCTGCATCTGACATAGCTGAGCCTCTTAGTAGAGCGCTTTACTCAATTATCTTTCCCGGTCGAAATGGCTTATATGCACAAATAATAAGTCATCCAACTGATCCCTCTGCCTTAAAACTATTGAAGTGTAGAGAGATTGATATAATTCCTATCTCTTTAGCTTCTGATCCTGAACCATTAAGACAAGCCTTAAATCCATCTGTTACAAATGGTGCTATAACTCAACAAGAGCTAGATGATCTAATACTAGCAGTTGGTCTTAACGCTGGTAAAACAGTCAGACTAAAAGACTTTATACCGCCGAGTTGGCTTCCATATGTCATGAATTTAGAACAAGCTATAGCTGCCGGATATGATCTCGGCATCACAGAGCAACCACTACCATAATTAAAGTGGTGGAATGTGAGTAAAAGTAATCGAGTCTATAAGAGCCGAACCATCTGATTGGTTCGTTATATCGACAGTTAACACCGCTCCAGGAGTAGTCTCGTTATCAGCCTTAAATTCCAGGACATCGTTGTTGCTAACCGATACGGATCCTAAATTCGACCCTGTACCAGATGAAACAAAGACCCACGACACGCTATTCTTGCGATAATAAAAGCTCAAGCCGGTATTTGAAGGAATGCTAAAGCTAAATGATACCGATGTAGAAATGCCAGTAATAGTTTCAGGAGTGGTTATTAATGGGGTCGGACCTGACACATTCCCCCAATCTACTGGGTCTGGAGTTACATCGGCACCACCCAGGGTAGGTCTGGACAACAAAGGAGGACTGAAATATTTATGCAGCAATATAGTAAATCGAGCCATCATAATATTTTGTCCTGTACCTGTTAGCCTATTATACAACATACCTATCGGATGCAAGCCACTGATCAATCTCACCGATTTCTACGGTGTTATCCCCATAATTACTTACGCAAAGCCTATCGCCATAGTTGGATATACCATGTGGAAACGTAAATCCAATTATATTTCCAACATACTCTAATTTATCTTCATGCTGCTTAAAATGTGCTACTTTATGTTGGCCCTGTAAGGTAATGAAAATATCATTAGACCTTACTGCAATAGCATCTGTCTGACCATAATAAGATAATTCCAATAGTTTCTTACTAAAGTCCTTATTATAGACATAAAGCATGGATTTTAATATTGTAGATGGTGTTCTTGATGGCCTGCTTTCTGAGCTTGATACTATTACTTGGTCGCCATTGATGTATATGTCTTTAGGGAAATATTCGAAATCCTTAAATTCTCTCGTTATCTTTCCTGATTCTAAATCCAAATAAATTATCTTCTTGTCATTTGCTGTGCTTGTTACTAGTGCTGTCTTACCATCTATCAATCTGCATCCATGAGTGTTTAACGAGCCTAAGTTTATATGCTTCACTAACTCTAATTTTTTATCGTTTACTTTTAATAATGATACTCCGCCATATTTTATACCCAATGTCGGAAAGTTAGCTGTTAGAACAAGTCCGTCTTTATAATCTAACAAATCTGGAAAATAATCGATTCTCAATTCGCTAATTATTCTATTTTCTTGTAAGTCATGGATGTATAACGTTTTATTTAGGAACTGGGCAGATATCAGATATCGTTCATCTATAAATGCACAAGCTGTGGCGGTTGCCCGTCTGCTTTGGTCGCCAACAAACACCTTAGGAAATATTTCAGCATTAAAATCAGGTAGCTGTATTTTCATAAATTAGATTTAATTCTGCCGTAACAAGCATTGGATTAATCCATTGATTAGATTCTATTTTTCTTTCTATTATTGAAATATATCTCTGTCTTGCCTCTGATTTAAAATTGGTCGATTCACTCATCGTTAGATTGTTGGAATGAATCCTTCTGAGAAACAAAGGCTTCTTTATGTTATAACACTTCTCGTTTTTGCTGTTTAAGCGATAGTAAAATTCTGTATCTGCACCACATCTCCAAGGAAAAAATCCCACATATTTAGATAACAGCCCTTTCTTTATAGCAAACACTCCTTCAGCGACTTTATTTGATGTGTATTTGTGCCTTATTTTGCCATTGCTTAAAACTACCTGGTCAAACCAAAATCTTATATAACTGTTTTTGGTAAACGCTTTTTCTATCGATTCCCCAAATGTTTCATATACCTCATCGTCTGTGTCAAAAAACACAATATCTTCGCTCTTTGTGAGCCTTATAAGGCTATTCTTGATAACATAAGGACCCACGTTTTCTGGTGAGTGAAACACAGATATATTCATGTGTTTCAAATCTGCATTCTTTACCAATTTCAGAGTCTTATTGCAACCATCAATGCCTAAATATATGTGGTACTTCTTAAAGCTCCGGTGTAAGGATTCTAAGCAATTGATTAAGAACTCTTCATTGTTATAAGTCGGTAAAATTATGCTTATCATTTTTACCCCGGGCACAAGTTCAGTTTGTATCTAAATATATAATGTATTTCTAGTTTCTAACTTTAATAAGCGGTAAAAACATGGCAATATTCAATGTCGATGTAAATCCTGATCCACCAGCAGTCAAAGAAGCAAAACGCTTAATGATCCAAGGTAATGAAGATTTTAATTATCTTGTTACAGTTCATATTAATAGTTTTAGAGACTTATGGTTCAATGAGTCCGGTCTATCGCCTGATGATATTGTAGCGGGTTTTGGTGCTCAAGGTACCAAAGTGATGCAAATGGCTTGGGGTAGAGTTCAATATCTATTATCTATAGATCCTACCTGTTTACAGCCAGAACAATACACACCACCTCGTGCCATCATTTATAATCAAGATGGCTCTGTATCATTAGAACCAGAATCAAATTAATAATTGTTATGTATAAATTAAGAGCCGGTATTTCTACCGGCTCTTAATAGTTATTTTTTTCTCTTAACCAGCTATTATGCTGTTTCTACTAGTTGCACAAAGTCGGTGATCGGCGAAACCACCATACCTGAGCCGTTTGCTGCTGTACCCATTACTTGAATGTAGGCTCCAGATACTACCAAGGCAGCACCAACTGGAACCCCACCAGATCCGACAAAAACTCGGCGTCCGATGTAACCTGAAAGGCTGAATGTTCCTTGGTAGTCCCCGATCTGTCTCACTACAATTGACTGTCCTGAAGCAGCATTGCTGGTAGCAATACCCCAAGCTGGCATTGCGTTGAAATTGAATGGGTCAGCTGTGATTATCTGCCCGCTTCCATTCCAAGCGACAAATGTTCCGCCTGAAACGATGCCAAAAGTCGTATAGTTATTGTTATCGACTTGTTCAGCTATCTGCACCGAGGTACCAGATGCCAAGTGAATACTACCAATTGAGCCAGATGCGATAGACCCGGATGTTACGGCAGCGTTGCCGATCTGTCCGGAGTTAACAGCGCCCGAGGATAGGCTGAATTGACTTACGGCACCGGAAGCGATGCTGCCAGAAACGACTGCAGCATTACCAATCTGTCCGGAGTTTACAGCACCAGATGATAGGCTGAATTGACCAACTGATCCGGAAGCAATGCTTCCTGAAACTACTGCGGCATTTCCTATGCTTCCTGATGTTATTGCACCAGAAGACATATGGAATTGACCGATTTGACCAGAAGCAATATTACCAGACAATACTTGACCCGAGCCAATATTGTAGCTGAATACTGCGCCTGAAGCTATCTTGCTGGTGGTAACCGCTCCTGAAGCGATGTTAACTGAATTAACTGCTCCAGAGCCCAAGTTATCGGTCAAGACTTGTCCTGATCCGATGTGGAAATTACCTATCGCACCGGAAGCTATAGAACCGGAAACTACAGCATTATTACCAATGTGGCCCGATAGAATGGCTCCAGAAGCCATTCTGGTGTTTGTTATCGAACCAGATGCTAGTTTGTCTGTCGTTACGACGCCAGAACCAATATTGACTGTTTGGATAGCGCCAGATTGAATTCTGGTTGTGTCGACCGAGCCCGAAGCCAATTTGTCGGTCGTAACAACACCTGATCCAAGATTTACAGTTAGCACTGCGCCAGATTGGATCTTATTGGTGTCTACGGCACCCGAAGCTAATTGAACATTACCAATTGCTCCTGAGCCGACTTGAGTGATCGTTACTGCGCCAGAAGCGATGGCAAATGTGCCGACTTGGCCAGAAGCGATTGAGCCAGATACGACTGCCGCATCACCAATATGGCCTGATCTAACTGCGCCGGATGATAGGTTAAACCAACCTACCGATCCCGATGATAATGAACCAGATCCGATCGATCCTGCTGGGATCAAACCGGATAAAGCGCCGGATGCTAAATGAACAGCACCGATTTGGCCGGAACCTATTGTGCCAGAAAATACAACATTATTACCAAGTGCTCCAGATTGGATAGCACCCGATCCGAAAGCATTGTCAGTGGCTAGGATACGTCTTACTTGACGTATCCCTGTTGTTGTATCATAAATAATTGGACTTGGCATGATTCACCTTATCAATAGACGCTAAATTTACAGTATAAATTTGATTAGGGGCTTAAAATAATGATTATCTCTAGGTTATCTCTAGATAATCATATAACGTTATTGCTAATATTTTTGTCGTTACCGCTCTACCAACAATTTGGTTTATCAAATTGGTCGGTGGAGTGGTGGATAGTTTTCCAGCTACAGAATCTAAAAAATAATTGGCATTAACCGTTAAATCCGCCGAACCAGTTACATCAGTCCAATCATCTAATTCGATTTGACCCGTCGTTATAATTACGCCTGGCTCACCAACATTCATATTACCAATAGCTAATCCAATCGCCAACGTAGTATCTGATGAAGGGTTAGCTAGTTCAACACCCAATGTTACCGCCGTGACCGCTTGTCCCGCTTTTATTTGAACGGCATCGACATTTTCTCTAATTAAGTTGCCTACTGCATAAGTGTTCGGTATAGCTACTAATTCTAGCCACTGTTCCGAAGTGCCAACATTGGCACCATAATACATCTTCCCTTCTGCAGTAGCTAAGTCGCCGACATCAAAGTCAATAGGCAACTCGGCATATGTATCGCACACAAAGTATTTTATAACCTTGCGGGATGAAGAGTTACTTGGGATATAACTTGTTATTACTGCCATTACTGCACCACTACATGAAAAGCTTCAAGGATAACTTGATTAGCAAGTGATGCACTAGAAATTGATTTAACCTCAATGTCTAAAGTAGCAGAAGCATCTACTAATTCAAAAGAGTCAGTACTTTCAGTAACGGCACCGACTGTACCGCTCCCACTAATAGCATAAATATTTGTATCAATCGTAACGATTACGACTTCTAATCTCCATGATTGGCCATCGGAATAGATATTAATAGTATTTTCTATGCAGACTACATCATTTATTTCGACTGAAACTACTTTATCATCGTTGTTATTTGCAAAAGAACCGTAAGCTATTATCCTAGCTGATTTGCCTAAAGTAATTAAAGATGAATCTAAAGGGATAGCTGCCAACACTTCTTTTAAACTAGTAGCAGAAGAATAAATAGGCCCAGCTACATAAAAGCTGTTTATAGAGGAAAAGGGTTGCCAGTCGGTATTATCATAGGCCCATGGGCCTGGCAACAATTTATAATATGCTCCGTCATCCCTTACATAGACTAGCATCCCTTCACGTCTTCTTAGCTCTGGTATAGCATCTCGCTCGGCTGCATCAGCTATACTTCTAAGACCATCAACGCCATATATAGGGTCTATAACGGGGTATGTGTCTGTTGAATCGGTAGGCGCAAGTATGCCTGTTATCCGCACCGTTCCAGGTATGACAGCCATTCTTAAGTCCCATTACGCCACCGAAAGTGTAATCGTAGATCCTAATATATATTTCGTTCTGTATACCTTATAAACCGTTGTCTGGCTAAATGAATTAGTCACACTTACCAGACCATAAGACAAATCATTAGCAGTATTGTTATAAAAAGCATCATCTTCTGATGAAGCCATTGCGACAGGAAGACCAGTTTCGGTATCGATAATCGAATCGATACTGCCGAAGGAAGTCGGAAAACAGTAATATTTATAACCACCAGCTGAATATGAAAGATTACCTGTTAAAGCTCCAGCGAGACCACTACTGGCCAACGCTTCTATGTCTGATTCATTTAAAGTAGTATTATTACTGGTACCGTAGTACCTTCTCCAGGACCAATTAACTATGAAGTTTCTCTGGAATGTGCTTGCTTGTGTATTTTCCCCAATTATTCTCCACACATAAGAGCCAGGAGATAACAATTGTACCGTGGACGGTAGAGTAATAGTCTCGCTACCATCATTAGACAATCCAGAAGCCAAATCAAGAGAAGCATTAACATCTCTAATAATAATACTATTAGTTTCGACATTCGTAGGATTATTACTATTCCACATGAACGTCTTGCTACCAGAAATAGTATCACCAACTTCTAAATTGGTAGATTGGCCCACAATTGAAAAAGAAGTAAAACTTGGTTCTTGGTATGGGTAAAGCAAGGCGTCAAACATCTCCTGTATCGAATAATTGCTGAATGTTGTGCCTGCTTGGATTCCACCAATGGTTTCGGGCACTGGTTCTGCATTGGTATATGTCGTCAGACTCTCAAATATATCTGTTAAATAACTTATTAATAAAGATAACTGCGCAGCCTTAGTAGTCCCAGAAGGAGCCATACTAAAATCGCTACGGTCTACTACAGCTATTAAATCACTGGCACTTAAATCGGTAGCTAACTGTAACTCTGATATCCTCTTATCTTGAGAGGCGTAAGCTATTAACTCTTGAGACCTCATTATTATTTCGGAGGATCTACCTGAATCTATACGACTTCGAATAGCCTTTCTTAAATCAAGAAATCTCTGCAGCTTAGTAGAATTTATAACCGCAGTCTGTTGAGGAGGTTTATATTTTTTGATAGCATAACTATTGCTTACTATAGGTTCCTGCCTGACTCTTACTTCATTAGTTATGACTACCTTTTCAGCCTTAGATGGTTCCTCAGTAATAATTCTTGCAGAAGCAGATATCTTAGAAGCCAGTGGTGTCTTTGATTCTTTTTTATGGTTCGTTGATACCTTTGGTGGTTTATATGTATTATATTTTGTATGGCTGCGCGTAATAGAGATAGACATACTTAAACCCCATCTTTTTATTTATATTTAATGGAATGATGTGGTTTAGTTTTATATATGGCTATTAGGTACCGTATCCAGAACGGCTAAAGAATTGCTGTGGCATACCGCTTAAGCTTTGTTTAGCAGCATAAGGCTCGCCAGGCTGCCGATAAGGTACATTGGTCAAGTTCAGGTCTACATAACCTGCTTCATTATTACCTAGCACTTTGGTTAGAAATAATATGACTTTACGAGGTGTAGTGGTCTTACGAGCAGTGATACTACCACCCATCTCAGATCGGCTTACCGTTCCTGATCTTATCTGTCTTGCTAGATCCGATAATCCGGTATGATGAGTCTCACCCAGATACATCCTTTGGTTGCCAAGGACAAATAAATTCCATCCTAAAACTGCTTTATTGAGTCCTGTATCTATTTCCTTAGCAAATGGCACCACTTCTACCTTACTAGCTAGTAATGGTATAACCGAAGTAAGATCCTGCATCATCGGTGGGAATAATTGCTTATCAAATGAATCATCGAACCCCTTGTCGATGAAATATTTAATTAGCATGCGCTTAACGACTTCAGTGTTGCTCATGCGCTTGATCTTATCTATATCGTAGCTGTCAACGCTGCTTACTTGCTTTTGCATTTTTATCTCGACACAGATTCTATACGACTCAACCTATTTTCCCTTATTATATTTATCTGACTAGGGAAAATGTCGTGCATATCTGGCCTGTGAGAAATAATTAACACTGTCTCTACTTTGGTCGATATATCATTCTTAATAATATTGATAAGACTATTAATACCATCATCATCTAATCTACCATCGACCTCGTCCAAGACAAGCAGATTGCATTGACGACCATACATGTATTCATGAAAATCAAATGTGGCCAGCATGAAAGCCACATCTGTCCTCTTGCGCTCTCCGCCAGATTCGAAATCATACCCCCATTTATCACTCTTAATACCTAAATTCTCTGTAAGCTCGATATTTATATCTAAACCGAAAATTTCCAAATAATGCTTTAAACGACCATTTATAAAAGGAATATGCTCCTTAAACACGTCACTTTTTATCTTGTTTCGGTCATTGTAAGCTTTATAGATATAGTTTAAGTGTTTAATTAAATAATTATTCTTATCGACTCGGCCTTCGTAATTGGTCAGCTGTTGTTGCAAATCGATTATTTTAGCATCAATTGCTTCAATAGATTCATAGTGAGGATTCTTTTCTTCATCGATGTCCTTAATACGCTTTTTTAAGGATTCTATCTCTTTCTTTTTAGATTCTACTCTATCTATGATCGCTTGAGCGGCTTCTAATGTGAGAGAAGGAGTCTTTTTCTCAAGATTATCCTCGATATTGGTGATATTGTCTTCCAAGTCTGTTAGCTTCTTTTTATCAGCCGCTATTTCATTAGTTATTTTATCTAACTGTTCTTGGATTGGATCTATTATGGTACTAGTATGAGTAGCCTCCACAGCCTGTTTACAACTAAGGCAGATTTTACCTGATTTAGCCTTCCATTCGTTAATGGTTTGAGACAATTTTGTCTGATCCTGCATTTTAGCACGGATGCTAAGTCTTACTCTTGTTGCTTGCTCTTCTAAACCTTCGAGTTGCTTGTTAATCTGCTTGATTAAGTCCCATTTTTTCTTTAGTTTAGCAATGTCCGGGATCTCTGTGATTAATAATTTTGCTTCTATTTCGGCTATTTCTGTCTTTAAATTCGCCTGCCTCACTTTTTGGTTATTTTCAAAATTATCTGCAGACTCTCTTACTTTAGTCTTCTGAGATTCATAAATCTTTATAGATTCCTTAATACCATTATACTTTACTAAATGCTGCGAATTGGTACTCTCGACATTGTCGATTTTACCTTTGGCTATTTTGGCATAATATGCAAACCTGTCTACTCTAAGCATTCGCTCCAGTGCTTTCTTCCGGCTGTTTTCAGCCATTTCTAACCAAGGTTTACTATACTGGTTAAAGAACACACTTCCGCAAAACAGATCCCAATCGAGCTTAAAAGCTTTATTTAGATGTGCTTGCATGTTTTTGGTAGTGCTTAGTGTATCGCCAGTTAGCTTCGTCTCATCTCCAGCTTTTGAATATATTAATTCGTTACCTCCGCTAGTCTTTCTTGTTCTTATTATATAGTCGCCATTTTTGAATGTGACCTTGGCATAACAGTCTTTACCGGTGAAATAGTTAATAACCGCATCACCAGGATTTGAACTATGCATGGTCCGCCCAAACACAGCCCATTGGATAACATTGACAAAAGCACTTTTGCCAGAGCCATTTGATTTCTTTAGAAACGAGGTATCAGAATCATCGTATGATACCTTATCTCCGCTATCCTCTATTATCTGCCCTGTAATTAAGCATTGTCCTACGGAATCTAATTCTACAGAGGAAATATAATCCCCATAGGACATGAAGTTTTTCCACTCGATCGATTTTATCTCTAGCATTTAATAGCTTCTTTGAACCATTGAGGTAGCATGGAATTAGCGTCTTGAAGAAACTTATATATTGATTCGTCTAATATGTAAGTGTCAGCAAAATCCTTCTCAGATCTAATACTTCTACCATAACTCTGTAGTAATTTGATTGCTGTTGACCAAACGTAATAACGTCTATCTAATTCGACTCTTCTCTTTAGCTGAAGGTCGTCAAAGCAATTAGCGAATGGAACCTTACATATAATTTGAAATCTGCTGAGATCGTCATATAAGTCCACTCCTTCGTGCATTGCAGGTGCTATAAGAATAGTATTATTTTCGTTCTTATGGCACTCTATCATTTCCTGCTTAGTGTTAAATTGCTTCTGGCTCAACAGCCTTGATTTAATCCATTTTTTGCTATTTTCTACTATATAGTCATGTATAGCGAAATTATGGGTATGAATGATTCCCTTTTTGTCTTTATAATTATCACATATCTCCTCAACAGCCTTTAGCATTTTAGGTGCCCATTCGGCCATTTTGGCCTTCCCACCGGTGAACTTGCCGACAGTCTTTAGATATATCGGTCTGTTCTCGACAGGAAATCGATTCTTCATCCTATAGGTGGCGATCTCATCTTTGCGAATTCCTAATGAGTTACATAGCACATTTATATCTAGTATCGTAGCACTCATCATAAGGATGAAGTTAGAATACTGGAACAAATAAGGATATACGAACTTCGAAACGAAAACCGGTTTAAATGAAACTGTTGTGATTATCTGCTTTGATATTTCCTCTGTGCTTGTTTGAGCTACCCACTCGCTATTATCTGAAGCGATGTCGCTCATGAACTTAGTTAATTTCCCTATAAGCTCAACCAACGCTTCTTCTTTTTTGAAGTCTTCGTTTACTCTAGCATCTGCCAAGTCTTGGATAAGTAATTCACTAACTTTATGCTCATGAAACCAGTTAGCGTAGTCTAGTGCTGACTCGAAGATCGGTAATTGGAGATTGTGGCAAATTAGATGCTTATCACTTACAGTTAATGATACCATATCTAATAACTGCGACTCGATATTGTGAGCCTCGTCGATGATTGTTATATCTCTAGGTTCTTTGAACCTCTTTGACATCGATGTCTGGTATAAAAAACTACTAAAATTCATCACCAGCTTTCGTGATGATAATGCCTCGAATACTCTTTCATAATATGGGCACATGCTATACTTCATGCCCTGTAATGCAATTAGATCTCCTTTAGGAGATTCGTAAGGTAGAGGTCCGTCCATCGTAAAGCATAGCTTACAGCTTACTGATGACACTTTGTGTTTAAATGGTTTAGAGTAATTCGTTTTACAGAATCCTTGGGAACAATCCGGTTTCCCTACCAATGCCTTTTCCAGTTCAGGTTTAGGCATTATCGTCTCTAATTTTTTCTTATTTCTTTCGTAGAACGTGCATGGGTAAGAGCTACGTCCTTTCAGATCAACTACTTCGTCACCAAATTCGTTCATAATCTGGTCTTGCAATTGCTTACTACTTGTGATGTAGTAACTCTTATTGAAGTAATTAGCTACGGTCATTCCGATTGCCGTTTTGCCACTACCTGTCGGGGCTTCGATGATAACAATTCGTTTACCCTGGTTATATGCGTCAAGTATGAACTCTATAGCTTCTTTTTGACCTTCTCTATAACTCTCTTTAACGAAATACTGGTCTAATTTACTGATGTCTAAATGCATAAAAATCCTCGGTTAATAGCCTATAATTTCTACTAAAACATCATGACATTTTACTAATTCTACGCTTCTTGCAACATTCGTATAAAGGAGGCATTTATGCCAGAAAAAATCTTCATGATCGGTTATCACCCACTGTTTTACACTCCTCAAGGATATGAACCGGGCAGCTTTTTTGATATAAAAGAAAACCAGCAGGTACTAAAAACACTTGATAACATTCCATCGGTCCATTTTCACGGAGTATTATGGGCTGCTCAAGACGAACAATCTCCAATATATCCTATCATCGTTTCAGACCATGCCAAGCAAGTCGCTAAGCATCTAAACGAGTGGACCAGCGAAAATCCAAGAGATTGGTTTAAGTTTTACCACCTGCAATATACTTATAAAGGCGTTTCTTCTTATGGCATGGTATTGCATCCAGATATAAATATGAGCATCAAGCGTGTTGCCTTGGCAAATACATTTTCTGGACATAGGAAAGTAAATGTTAACAATATAACAATGATCTATAAGCCCATCGGTGTTTTTGCCAAAGTATCAGATGCCTATAAAACATTCGCAAAACAAAATACCCAAAAGTTGAGAGTCTACTTGGCAGATACAACCGATGTAAAATCAATGACCGATCTTGATAAACTGAAAGATCTTGAACCTATAGATTTAGGCGAATTCGATATAGCTAAGCCCACCTGGTGTAATATTAAGAAATATTGCCAGAGTCACATTAAAAAATTGATCGAAGAAGAGCTTATTTAATTTTAGCAGTTAAGGTCTCTTTTGGAGATTCCTGCCTAGCTAGCACCCTTCTAATCGGTACTACTTTATCCATCGATCCGTGGCGGTTATCTTTGTTAATAATACTCACTACGTTTCTAGCTAAAGTGTAGTGAGTATTAATTTCATTGTTAAAAACAAAGGTCTTATAGTGCAAAGAGATGGTAGGGATATTTAATTGGTCTACGTCTAAGCAAATCGAACAATTATCGTAAGATATATCCTTGTCAATTACTAATCTCTCAGCCTTCATACATCTAGCACCGGCAAAAATCTGCTTAGACAACCTGATTATTCTTAATCCGATTATCTGACTGTATATCAACGAGCCACCGGCATAAAAAGCAAACGTATCGTCTCCAAATATCTTATCAACTCCATAAATCTCGAAATCATGTGGCTCAAGTATTTCAACATCACTATAAGACACGCCACTGCTTAATGAAAGCAATTCTGCTCTAAACATCACTTGAGTCCCCGATGGCCAAAATAATTCTTACAGCTGATATTCACTTCGGAGTACCCGGTAAGCTAAGAGATATTCTCTATGCTGTAAAAACAATACGGCAATATGCTGCCGAACACGATATCAACCACGTTCTTGTTCTTGGTGACCTATTTCATGATAGGCGCTACATAGAAATAGATGTGCTAAGCTCAGTCTATAAATTCTTTGAAGAAACAAGCAATCACTATAACCAAAATTGGATAACATTCCCTGGCAATCATGACATGTTTCTCAAGTATTCCTGGGATATAAACAGCCTGGAGGCTTTGAAAGATGTAATGACTATATTCACAGATATTTCTCTCATCTCTTTAGATGATAGACGATTCTGGATATTGCCATTTATAGCTTACGAAAAAACATTCATGAAAATAGTGAGCAAAATAGATTACAATAAGAAATATGGAGATAATTTATTAACTCATATAGGCATCAATGGCTCAGTCTTAAATAGTTGTTTCATGCTAAAAGAATGGAGCCATGTTAACTTCAAATATGCCAAGTTCAATAAGATATTCACAGGGCATTTTCACTGCCATCAACAAATCGATAACGCCTACTATCCAGGGTCACCAATAGCGTTTAAATTCGATGAAGGCAACCACGATCACGGTTTCCTAACTTATGATCTAGTAACAGATCAAGTAGAATTCGTAGATCTCATTAAAACCGGACTAGAGTTATACCCCGACGAAACACCTCCTCCTCAGTTCATTACGGTCATGGACGATGACCTCAAAAACTTAGACACTCTCGACGTTAAGAATAACATTGTAAGGCTTTCATTCCAGAAAGAGCCTACACAGACAGAGCGACTACAAATAAAACAGCATCTCGAATTATTGGGTGCTAAAACGGTAAGATGGCTAAACCTTTATCAACGAGAAGATAAACTTACATCGGTCAAAAAGAATTTTGATGTAATGAATAAAAATTTATTCGATGCTTTTATAGAGAAAGATGCCGATAAGATCAAAGAACTTGACAGGCATATTCTTCTATCACTTCATAATGACGTAGTCGTAGAAGGCGATGAATTATATTATCAAGAGCAAGAGAATGTTGACTAAAGAAACATCGCTCTTACTTCTAGATAATCATTATAATTGGTGATCGATTCTTTAATATCTTCTGGATTCTGCTTCTGATGACCAGATTTTAACTCAAATTTTCTGCCCAATAACCATTTACAGACAGGTTCAAGGTTTTCTACGTTATACTTATAATCTTCGTAGTATATTGTTTTAATATCTAATTGTCGATTTTTTAGCAAATCTTCTAAATACTGTCGTTCCTCTTTGATTTCGTTAAGCCTAGCTATCATGTGCTCTTGGTTTATTTCTATCACATCGGTAACTGGAACCATATTTTCAAATGCCGCTACTTGACCCGTTTTTTGAGCAATTCTTTCTGAAACGTATTGTGCTGCTATATCTCTGCGATAATTTATGAGGACTTTAACATTATTTCGCTCGATATAGTCTATGAATTGCTCATCACTCGGAAGTGCTCTCAACTGATGTATAAGCATCTTAAATCCTGCTAGTTCTAGAGCCAATTTTGGATAATTGACCCCATATTCAGGATTTGGATGAGCCGAAAAGAATAGATCGTCAAGAACCGTTACCAGATTATTCTGGATGTGGTATTCTTTTATGACGTTAGAGGTTTCATCTGGTCTCATGAAATACGTGATATTAGCAGGTATAATTGGCTCTACCAATATCCTGTGACCATACTTGTGTCCCAGTAGTGTTGCTAACCAAGATGACCCTGTTCTGGGCTGGGATAGTATCAATAAATTGGTCAAGACATCACTTATTCACGATGTTCGTTTTTAGTTTTACCAGCTTTTATGGCTTCGTATACTTCTTCACGATGTACTTTAACTTCAATTGGGGCTTCTATGCCTAATCTTACTTTTCTATCTCCCCTGACATCCACTATTTGAACATATAATGGCTCCATGCCTGGAACTTCTATAACTATTCTTTCGTCCTTGAAACGTGATAGCACTAGCATTTTAATCCTTCCTTTTATAGCAGATTGTGTATGTTCTATAATACATCTCGTTGCTATTATAATTAATGTATATCTTCGATCGTCCAATCTTCATTTAGCATGCCTGTATCTCTTAAAAACACAGCAAGTTGAGATGCAAATATGTCTACTGCGTCCTCCTTTAGATCTGGAAAATAACTATGTGTAAATTCATGTATCGCTGTATCGCAGGCTAATATTCCCTTTAATGATTTTCGTACTGCTATCGTTTTATTCTCCTCGTAGCATCTTCCAAGATACCCACGAGATAGTAGAGCGTGCTTGGTTGCGAAAACAGCAACCCAAAGTTCTTCGCGGCATTTAAAATTTACTATTTTGTCTTTTGGCATAGGATTCCTCCTTACCAATTATAGAAACAGATAGTTATAAATATTTTTAGCTCACAAAATATACGGCGGCTGGATAAATCATTCAGGAGCGTTTATGGTAGTTGATAAAGAATATTGGAAAACAAGACTACCCCATCCATTATCCCCAGACATATACGACGTCCATGTTTATCTAGATTATATGCTTTCGGGTAGCACGCTACTACTAGGATGCACCCATTCTCTCATACCAATGAGTGATAGGCAAATGGATATAGATCCATGGTACGAAGCCAAAACAGTCATAAAGCAAGATTGGCGAACTAATGATGTATATTACACTAATATTATTGGTGATGGCGTACTTAACCTAGACCAAGAATTGGCCAAAAGCATAATATTAATGGCATCAAAAAATTGCAAAAGATTAATAATTAGATCTTTTAACCAATTATTACCTGAAATGCGCATAGCCAATTACTTCCCTACTCCTCAAGATCTCATCATAACTCCAGGTACCACGCTTAACTATGGAAAATACTCCTTCTACATCTGGGAATTCAAAACACACCAAGCAGATGCTTGATTTTTATGCCTTTGTACTCCTGCAAAAAATTATAAACAACGACAAAAATCATACTATACTACCAGTCCCGGACGGACCAATTAAATCGAGAGACGATTTAAGGAAAGAATACGAAGATCTAAAAGGCAACCAGCCTCAATGGGCCTTATATTCAACAAGCACCAGTGGCTCCACAGGAGAACCACTGACAGTCTATAAATCGCACCACGACTATATCTGGTATCAAGTAGCCAATACCAGAGATATAATGTGGTCCAAATGCGATACATCTCTAAACCAAGCTATAATCAAGCCTGGTCATCCAACTATGGACAGTTCTGGCTGGGGTATACCTAAAGCTATTGCACCGGTACAAGGAAAGACGTTCTTGACCGGATATAAACCGATATCTGAGCTACAGCAATGGTTAGAAGACAAGAATCCTCACTATCTATACTGTGCCCCATCGATACAACAGCAGCTCGATTTAAGTCGTATATCTAATTTTAAATCTTGGAGAGGGACTGGTGAAAAAGGAGGCACTGTCTATTCAAGCGAGGAATGTGGAGTCATAGCAATACAATGCCCAGACGTGCCATCAAATTACCATGTGATGGAAAATCAAGTAGTAGAAGTTGATACAGATGGTGGCATTATTATCTCTACACTCTCTAATCCTTATATCAGACGTTATAAACATGGTGATATAGTGACCCTGGGAGAGTGCACATGTGGGCGCACACTGCAGACCATCACCTCTATTAATGGTCGAGTAAGAAATCTTTTCACTATGCCTAATGGTGATAAGAGGTGGCCTCTGTTTGGAAGCCGTACATTTTATTCAAAATATGGCATTAAAAAGTATCAGATGATTCAGACTTCCTTACACGAAGTTAAGCTTAAAGTCGTTTGCGATAATGCTATTGATACTAATATTCTATTCGACGAGATAAGATCTTTGCTAGAATCTCCTGTACAGATTACACTTGAACACGTTGATTCCTTTAAGGATTATAAGCACGAAGAATTTATTTCATTAATATAGTCCAAATTACCCAATAAAAGATACTTTATACTTTTTTAGGAGGTATCTTATGGTAGTTTGGCACGTAGCATTTAACATCGCTTACAAAAACGATACTAAGAAATCCGTTGAAGTCGTAAAAGACGCAGGCGGAGTTCGACTTATCCAAGGTTCATTTCTTGACTTTGCAGAAGCTAAGATATTACCTAAATTTGTGGAATTCTCGACATTACTTGGTCTGACTGACACACCGGTTCTACCAGAAAATGTAGCTTCTTATACCTTTAGGTTTAGTTCTACTACAACTAATGGTTCGGTTAATGTTCTAGGTAGCACGGACGCATTAGGCAACCAAGTTGTAACAAATGATTTGGCTGCCGTTTCTGCCGATCTTAATGCAGACCAAGATTTTATTAACTACTTTGTTGGTGCACCCAACGTCTCCTTATTGTTTATCAACACAGATTATGTTGATTACAGTGAAAATAATTCTAGTTCTGAGGCATGGAATTTGCTTAAGGGACTACAGTCATTCGGCGCTAGCTATTTAACATTTACGGATATAAGTGCAGCAGGGCTAAGCGATTTATTACTTCAGGGTAATAAGCTCATCATCCCTGAAAACGAAGAGTCTAGTCTTGTTTTAAGCCCTGAATCTAGAGCATTAATAGCAGGTTATGTAGCTAATGGCAATAATTTGCTAGTATTCTACTTAACAAGATGGATACAAGAATTTAATAACATATTTGGTTTTAACCTAGAAACTGCAGAAGGGTCGGGGCCTTACGATAAACGACCTGCAGCAGCAGGCACTATTTTTAGTGGTGGAGCGGCTAGCATACCATCATTAAGTGCTACAGAACCATTAGCAGTATCAACCCTGCCCGAGGGATCAATCAACGTTTATGGCGATGATTCTTCTTCAGCTTTGTGTATCATTCCTTATGGAAATGGCAATATTTACTGCTTCGGTTGGGATTGGTATGATGCCCAACCATTTGGAGCAGAAGGTGGTGAGTGGTTAGCTCTATTTGAAATGTCAGTTCTATCTTAATAAATCAAGAGGCATGGTGAAGTCTAAAACACCATGCCTCTTTTCATATCCATACTACGAAGAAATATAAACGTTTCTGCCGCTAGTGTCCGAAGCATATCTTATTCTTAGATAATTGCCAAAGATAAAACCATCCGGAGTAACTGCTGTTACTAAGACGGTGCTTTCTGTGTCGATAGCGACAGAGGAAATAGAAACATTCTGCCAGCCAGAACCAGTGTTATATTCTAAGATAAGAGCGGAAGGCGAAATCTTATCGGCAGTAAAAAATCCAAGATCTAGACTGAATGTTAAAACCCCTCCTGACTCACCGTAGAAAGTTTCGGTAAATCTATCAGTCAAAGCTGAATATCCTAAGCTATCATCAGGAACCGCTACTGGAAGTCTTATCAAGCTAACATCATCATCTACACCATAGATTTTAAATAGCGGTGCGACTACCAAAGTGTCAATGTCTAAATTGGCGTAATGCCAGCCATCTTCACGATTAACAAAAATGATATACTTACCAGTAACCGGATCTAATACTGTTCCGACCAGATCAAAAACAGATCCTACATAGCTATCAGAAAATGAAATCACGCCATGTACTTCGAATCTTTCAGTATTAGGATTCCATTTTCTAATGCTAGTGTTAGATTCCTGAAGCATGAAAATCTCGCCATTGTGCCTAAACAGCGACAAAGGATCAGATTGCGATAAATTGTAGATAGTTGTTAGATTGCCGGACTTATCAAGATAGTAAACGTTTTCATCTTCTTGCACTAACAAAAATCTATCTTCATCATAGGCAACTAACTTAATCGCTTCGTCATCATAAATTGCTTCTGAAAGAGCAAAGCTTTCGGCAACGTTAAAATTGCTATCGAGTCTTCTTAAGAAACCGGTTCCATCAGAATCAGTAACATTAACGACCCAGAATACGCCACTTAAATCTTCAGCTATCGCAGACCATCTAGATTGGTATCCTGTCAAAATATCGATATCTTTCCAAACACCGCCAATCTTTAAGGAATTATTATTAACATATAGAGGCAAAATAGGCGAACCTCTATCATAATCGAACATGTACAAATTAAATGCTTTTAAGACGTTATCTGAAAAGTAAGGATCACTTTCCAGAGCACCCTGAATTCCTTCTAAATTATTATAGACCACCACATCTTCTGTTGCGCCAGCCGTGTAGATTTCTCCATTAGTGGCAATAGATGAAAATCTCAGTGTCACATCTGTTACATCAGTTCTATAGTATGAGCCGATAGCTGGTGTTAGGCCTAGAGAAGCTACAAATTCCTGTACTTGTGGTAGTGCTGATACATCCGGTCCGAATGATCTATACCCACCTTTTTCATCCAGGATTAACTCAGCAGACTCCCAAGATCCATCTGCATAAGTTATGATTACACTTAGATTCCATACCATAAAATTTCTCACATTTACGGGGACGAATTACTAGATTTAACTTTGATCATCTATTGTTGATGGTTTTTTCTTAATGTATTATAGGAAGTCTCGGTCCATATTCCTTTATGGATCAGGAAAATAGGGGCTTAGTTTGCCCTGAAATAAGATTAGACTGGTTATTAAAACACCAATTAGCTGCAAGGTTTTGTATCTTAGAGAAGGTTAGCCTTCGAAGGCGTGCTGCAGGTAAAGTTTCCCTTTACCTCCCGTGAAATCCAACCGGACTAACTGGAACTTGTAGCGGCATCGACGCAAACTCATCTTGCTTTGAGCAAGGTAGACACCCAGGATATGTAGATTGAAATTCGCTGAGGTCGAGAGAGGTTATAAGTCAACCAGCCCCCAACAGCTAATAGAAGCTCCAAGGACCGGAGTAGAAAAGGTAAAGATACGTTAAGAACTTGGTGAGAAGAAAAGCCCTAGGAAAGAATAAACGAATTATTCTTTCGAGACCGTAATCAGTTGAATCGAACTGGACAGTTAAGGACTCTATCTCTGTAATGACTGATGACGCACGTGTGCCCAATTATCCAAAATTTTTACAAAGAATTTTACAACTAAAATATCAGCTAACATTAGCAACATCTCCACCAAAGTAAGAATTTCCAAAGTTCCATCTAAGACGAACCACGTAAAAAAGCTACACTGAGAGGTAACAGCTGTAGCGGCGGATAAGGGGGCAGAGACATCATATAGAGGCTCTCCGGTTAACTCGAAGCTATAACACCGAATGATTGATAGAGTGTGAGGTCGTTGGGGACAACGATAACGATGGGGATAGCAAGGCCTAGATTTCGACCAGCATAAAACTCCTCCGATAGGAAGCAGCTGGAGCTTGTCTAAAGCCGTGAGTGACATAGATCGCTATGTACATTCCTACAGTAAAAGAACTTTAAAAGTGTCTTTTCTCTAGGGATGGGGAGGAGCTTCCTTCTATATATAATATCCTCTACCAAATATATTAAACGGTTTAAAGAATTAAAGTTTTAGGATTTAAATAGATGGTAAGGATTTTTTGCTCTATTATAATAATTTCTGCTACTTTATTGGCTCAAGATTCGGATAAAGATCCTAGAAAATCGGTCTGTAAGATCTTGTTTGACGATAATGCTACAGGGTCAGGATTTTTTGTAGATAGGGACCTTGTTATAACATGTGCTCATGGAGTACGCGAAACCAATGCTACTATTGTATGGAAAAGAAATCATGTGAGAGGTGACTTAATAGCATTGGATACTTATAAAGATAGAGCTATGCTAAGGTTGAGAGAGGAAGTAGATGTTATTCCTCTAAAAATAAGAACAGAAGCCCTCCCAAAGATTGCTAGACTATCTGCTATTGGATACGCAGGTGAATTTGAAGTCCAGTTACATAATAACGAACTTTTTGGTAGAGTTAATAAAGGATTCAGTGGTGGACCGATTGTAGACGATAATGGAAATGTCGTAGGCGTTTTGGCCGGAATGACTGGTAATAAATTATATAACCTATTTGATCATGGTCAGTTAAAACATTGGTTTAATGACTATAAAGATAATGATATTATAAAGAATATAAGAGATTTTAGGTAACAAAAATATGAGCAGTACTTGTGAGAACGCCTTTAGATTTCCAAGAAATCCTAACCCTGGAATGGAAATATGTGATAAATATGGGGTTATATGGAGATTTGATGCTACCATCAACAATTGGGTAGGCGCAGGAATGGTGGAACCTCCTGCTGTAGTCACAGAACAAAATGATGGTCTAATAACTCCAGAAATAAAAAAGAAATTAAACTATTTAAGAGAGAATTATCAGCCTAACAAGCCTACTCTTAAATTGTATCCAGGCACCAACGCTTATTGGTATTATCTTAGATCTAGCAATAAGACTATAAGATTTCAGCCAGAGAGTGAAGAACGACTGCGTATAGAGGTAGACCATGGCAGGATTTACCAGCTTTTATACAAAGTTGGATACTGTCCTGGTAAAACTGGTGATGATGGTGACAGAGGAGATCAAGGAGACGACGGAAGACCGGCTCCAGACGAGCTTTGCTTTGCTCCTAGTGCCTATGATGGATTAAGACTAGATTTTGCAATGTATGTCCCTACGCCCCTTACGCTCGAAGGGGATATTTATCTTCCAAACTGCCACGTACCTGAGGTATCAGTTAGGTTATATGAGATAAGAAAGCCTTGGGATAAGGTATTGAATAGCGAAGCTTGCGAAGATCAGTTATTGGCGTTAGCTAAAGCATATAAGGACATGCCTGAAGAGCTTTCTAAAATATCTGACTTACGCAAACAAGCGGAAAATATTTGCGGTATCCCTTTAAGCCAGGTTTTAAGAATATTGCCTCTAGGCTGGAAGGTCCAGGATCTTTGGTCTTTAGACATTCAAGTGGATATTACCGGCACTAACGAGCCAGTTCTAAAAGATGTTGCGCCTTATATTGATGCAGAGCGAACAGCTTCATCTATAAAATGGGATGCTAGTCGCAACATAGTTTGTGGATCGATTTATTTAAAAGAAAATGCACCAGAGCCATTCGGTCAGGTAAAGGATTGGTCTAAATTATATCCGATTTATTCAGGCTGGTGCTTGAAGGCCAGACAGAAAGGCCCAGATGGTTTGCCCGGCGACGATGCCGATTGCAGAATTAAGATTATAGAAGATGATATTAATAATGCTGCGATTGTTGCCACCTGTCCTATAATCAATGTTAGATATGATAAGACTGCTAAGACCATTTATTATCAATGTGCGGACTTATTAACTGAATATTGTGCAGAGAGAGTGCTTATAGCTGCCAACTCTGATATTATAGCTGACGATCCAGCCGCAGATAGTAATTTCGCTGCTGTGGAGGTTACTTTAGATGATTGTAAGTCTATAGCAAAAACGACTATAACGAAGCCTGAGCTTCCATCACCTCCGAAGCTTAATTTTATTAAATGGACTCCACAAGGTGGCTGTGTGACGACTAGATATTTTACATCTATAAAGTACGATTGGAATTCGACTTTGGCTGTAAATAATAAGTATCCTTTTCCGATTTTATATCCTACGGACAAGTCTGAAGAATTTGATGATTGTTGCAAAGAGGATTTCTTCTATTGCAAGAATATTCAAAATAATGATGCTTGTCCTTCTACACCTAGTGCATCATGATCGATTTGATTTATTATGGCGGCGAAACAGGTAGAGAAGAGACTTTACAATTCGCTGAGATTTACTACAATATTGGTAATAAATTAGTATCGAATGATCCTAAAGAGATAAACGAATTAGCTAAGAGCAGCAGTAGTAATTATTTATTATTCATAGGATGTCCGACTAAGCTTGAAATGGGCTTACCATTACAAGTAAGAGATAATGAAATAGCGACTTTTAAGCACTATGAATTGGAAACGAGCTTCTTCGTTCCTACAGAACCTTTAACATCTTACCGCATTTATACTTCTGACTTAGAAAGTTATAGAGCCGAAGAGAGTGAGAGAGATCAAGAGGTACAAATAGTAAACCAGGTCTTTCTGATAGCTAGGAAGCGTTATCTGGATTTGGGTGGTATAGATGAAGTTTTGGCCGGGCATTTTGAGATATACCTATCTCTGATGAATAGACAGAAGGGTGGTACCAATATGGTCTACTCTTCGCCAGTTATAGCATGTCAGCCTAATAAATCGAAGGATATTTCTAGCCTAAATCTTATTGGCTGTCGATTTATTAAAGATTATGCCGACATTTGCCGTCGATTAGGAAAAGAAGTTAGAGATTTGCCTGTTTCTGAGCGTCTAGACGATTTTGGGCCAGGTGAACTTGTAAATTTAGCCAAAGCTTATGAAGGTAAGAGCGTAGCTATATTTATTGGTGGCGAGAGGAAGGCACTATCTGAAGACATTATCATGGCTTTATGTCCGGGAGTTCCTTGCCACTTCCATTTAGGTTGCGGTAATAATACTATTTTGACTTCTTACATAAGATTTTGGGACTCTATTGATAAATATAGATCGCCTGATTGTATCGCTGATATTGATATTATTCTTGCTCCTTCTAGATCAGAAGGATATCTTTTTAGGTACCCATTTACAAATTTTGGCAAGAAGGAATTATTAGCTATTCAGTTGGCTGCTTACATGGGGTTTAGTGAAATTAGGCTATATGAAGATAATCTACTTGTTGATGATGAACTATTTGAATTAATTAAGATATTGAAGGCTAATAATATTAGGGTGGTAAGGAATATTGAATGCTAGATGTGTTCTTGGTTTGTTGCAGTATATTTCTGGTGGTATCGAGTATTTGTCTGTTTATGGTGTGCTTATTACTGACCTTAGAATTTAAGGAAATTATAAGCATAGCTAGACAATTCGCTAATAAGAAGGTGGTAAAGACTTATGAAGAGCCACATACAAGATCTCAGGTTAAGGCTAGAGAATATGAGGAGCCACCTAAGAAAAGTTTCGAGTCGAAGGTCCCTGAGATCGATCCAACCAAGTTCTCTAGACTCCTCAAAAATCCTCCGAGAGCACCAGGAGGCTTTGGGGTGGTCCAAAAGGATGATAAAAACGAGGGATCACAGGACCAATGAAGAGACAGAGACGGTAGGTATAGTAGTTTATAAAACACCACACGAGGTGGTCGAACATACCCAACACTCTGTAAATATAGATAAGAGAAAAGTATTTTCTTTCAGCGACAGTCAATACTACGGTAGAAGAATCAAAATGGCAAGCTTAGGTTTAGACGTTGGAACAAAGACAATTGTACTGGCTTTCCGAGATGATGAAGGTCAGACCCGTTACATCTCTGAAATAAATGGCTATTGGCCATTCGAACGAGCTACGCCATTTATTGAAAATATGCTATCAGACAGTAGCAGAGTAAGGGCAGACGGAACCAAGCGTCCAGCGAGATGGATTAAACTGCCTGAAACGGACAAAATCGTAGTACTAGGTAGAGATGCAGAAGAGTTTGCCTATGCTAAAAACGATACATTACTTCGGCCCATGGCGGAAGGCAGTATCGCTAGCGATGAAGAAGCCATGACCATTTTGGCCAGTATCATCCATGGCATGCTCGAAATGGCAGAACATGAAATTGGTAAATTCAGTAAAGATATAAAAATCTGCTACTGTACAACCGCCCCTGCCTTGAATAAAGACATTAATATCGACTATCATGAGAGAGTAGTCGATATTATCATTCAGGGTTATTCATCTTTGGCAAATAAGACTTTGAATCATATCAAAGAATCACATGCTATCGTTCTAAATATGAGTCCGGATGCAACCGGTATCGGGATTTCTTGGGGAGCTGGTACCGTAACTGTAAGCTATATTAAATATGGCTTAGAAATATACAGCTTCTGCTGGGTAGGTGCAGGAGATTGGATTGATAAACAAGTTGCAATGCGATATGGATATGACCCTGAAGCATTAAAGACTCGTAAAAAACTGTCTAAAGAGACACCTACCACAGTAGCTCGTAGAAAGACACAGATAGACTTAACTCCTGGCAAAGAACCATCAGATCGTCTAGGTTTGGATATTGTCCTTCATTATGATGTTCTCATCAATCATGTTATTGATGGTATCATCCAGGGATTTGTTGAGAACGAATCGCAAGCCAAGATTGATGAAGGCATAAACGTTTATATGGCTGGTGGTACATCGAGTCCAGTTGGATTCGAATTGAGAGTCAAGGATGCTTTTGATAAGAATGAATTACCTTTTGAGATTAATGAAATCCAAAAGGCTTCTGACCCATTATTCTGTGTCGCAGAGGGATGCTTGAAGGCAGCTGAGATCTTTTAATCGGAAGATCTGGATTGATAAGTATAACTAAAAGTGATGACCTTGGATTTGATGTAATAATTGGCAATTCAGCCTACCATTTTGACACATCTAATGGTTATCCGGTTATATTTAGTAGAAACGCCAAGCTATCTGTGCCTAATGTAGATGGTTGGTGCCTCAGCCAAACTCAAGGTAAATTTTCATACCGAGAGATAAAGTTAATGGCTGAGGCGTATAGATATGGTTATGAAAATGGCCTAAAAGATCGTAGTCTGCCTGTTCTTGAAAAGGAATATTGTACTGGGTTGATACAGACGATATTTGAAGGCGGTTTTATAGATGACCTAGCTGACATTTATTGGATTGAATGTGCACAGAAGAGTCATTTCATAACTAAGTTAGTGCCTTTTGTCATAAAGAATTTTGAAAATATAAAGACTAAATATGGAGAGAGTAATACTAGGAATTATTTAAATAGGATTAGAGTAAGGTTAGAGATCCTTAATCAGTCTGACTTACTGCAAGTTATTAAAAAGCTGCTTGGCTCGTTACATGGTGAAGTGATGGAGCCTATTTATCCTGATGTGAAAAATATAGCCGAAAGTATTATAAACACATACAGGATTAAAGAAGCAGATGAGCCAAATAGCGCACTTACATAATCATACTCTATACTCCATGTTAGATGGAGTAGCTTCTCCAGAGCAGTATGCTGAGGCTTGTGTTCAGCGTGATATACCTGCTATGGCTATCACAGAACATGGCCACATGGGGTCAGTCCCAGATTGTTACTTTGCATTTAAAAAATATAAGCTTAAATATATCTGCGGTTCCGAGATATATTATAATGATTATGAACCGATCAGACAAAAATTAGTAGCTGGTGGAGCTAAATTAAGAAGCGCAGAATGGAAGAATGCAAATCCTGAACTCAATTATAGAATAAATAGAAATAGGCATTTAACTGTACTTTGTAAAAATAGTGTTGGTGTCCAAAACCTTATTAAGCTCACTACAGAAGCTTATGAGGATGGTCTTTATGGAGCTGGCTCTAGGCAATATAACAGAATATGGTTCGAGAAGTTAGCCAAGTATAAAGAAGGCTTACTTATTCTGTCGGGTTGCTTGAATGGCCCAGTATCACACGAATTAAGATTCTCTGAAATAAAAGACAAAGAAGATAATGTCATTTACGAAAGAGATGAATCAGAGAAGTTACCGAAAGCTATCGAATATATTAAGAAATTCAAAGAAGTATTTGGTGACGATTATTATATTGAGCTTCAGATGCCTGGAATTGAAGGCGATCATGAGATATTCAATAAATTGGTAGATCTCGCCGACCAATTTAAACTAAAGACTGTTATCGCCAATGACTGTCATTATCTCGATAGGAAAGACTTCACTCTGCAAAAAGTGATGATGGCTATTAGCCAAGAGCTAACCGTAGACAGTCCAGATTTATTTCACGTAAACTCCGACGAACAGTTTCTTAAGACTAGACAAGAGCTTGAAGACACATTCTTAGCCAAAGAATATTCTCAAAGCGTAAGCTTATCAGATTTCAATAAGGCTTGCGATAACACGCTAGAAGTCGCCGATAAGTGCGAATTGATGACTATTGATGATACTCCTAAGATCCCGTCAGACGCTGACGATGGTAAGAAGTTAAAGTTGCTTGTCGCCAAGCGTTTATATGATTTGGGTCTTGATAAGATCGATACGAAATTCAATGTCGATGGCAAGCAGGTCACATATTTAGAGCAGACTAAAATTGAACTCGACCGATTTATCGATAAAGGATTTGCTAATTATTTCTTGATAACTAGAGATTTAATCGAATTTGGCAGAAAGCAAGGATGGCCTTTTAATCCTAGAGGATCTGCCGGAGGATCTTTGGTGTGCTTTCTTCTAGGCATACACTCGCTTAATCCGATGGAGTGGAATTTATCATTCGACCGTTTTTTGTCACCAAGTCGTGGTGGCTATAATCTTAATTTAAAGATGCCCGACCCAGTATGAACTACATTGACGCTATTCAAGAGTTAAAATATTCGACTGCTATTATGCTAAGAGCTTATGGAGATTGTAGTAAAGTATTGTGCTATTTTCTTGTTAAAGCTCTTGACTTTTTCGATCCATCAACAGACCCAAAAGAGATCTATAAGATCTGTGGACTAATGCTGGAGACTGTAAGGGTTAGTTTGTATCAAAAGGCTTTACAAAATAACGCTTATCAGGAAGACGAGGCAAAAGAAGAATGGCACAGGATAGAAGCGAGGCCATTTAGCGGCGAATTCGATATAGAAGATTATCAGGATTATAAGAGAGCAGTTTTAGAAGGTTTAAATAGCTATGATTCACGCAACAGTGAGCGTTAAGACTGACATATTGAACGGTACTAATTTTAGCAGTGCCGGTATTATCTTAAGATTTATTAGGAATAATCAAGAGACAGAGAAGAGGATAGGTGTATATTTCGGTCAATGTAGCAACTATAGTGGCTACGTAAGAGCGATATTGGTAGCACTTAAAAGTGTTAAACCAGAATATAAAAGCGCGCCTATCATGTTTGTATTTGATAAAAAGACTCATATCACAAACATCTTTAAAAGCAAGAAGAAAGAGGCTGATATTGAGCAGTTAAATATCGCACTGGAAGGAGTCGAGTATGAAATAGTACAGAAATCAGATGATCATGAAGACAAGTTAATAGTACAAGCAGCTACATTAGCAAGTTATAGTTACCAGGCTCAAGACGATATATTATGATAGACAAGATGCAATTCGATCAGGTAGGCTTCATCGTTGTAGGAAGCGATGGTTATAGGAATTCAGTTATCGTCGATAATAAAAGACGATACGATGACTTGATTAATTTTGCTAGAGAAAAGCATTATTATGTGTATTTTGGTAAGCTCACGAATAATAAAATCGTTCTGCCTTATCATTTAGATGAAGCCTCTTTAAAGCATAAGCCAAAGCCTAAAGAAGTTATTGAAGAACCAAAACCGAAGGAGCCTCCTAAGAAAGAAAGTATTGTAGAAGTTCTTAGATGTCCAAAATGTAAGAAAAAATGCAACAGTTCTTCTGGCCTAACACTGCATCTTAAAAAGTGTAAAAAATGATAGAACAGTGGGATAAGATTAAAGAAGTCTTAGTAAAGAAGGCAAACAAAGATCCCGAAGTATATCAAAAGCGAATTAAATTCGAGATAAATGAAGTCGAAAAGCAAGGCTTTCAAGCGTATTGGGTAAATGCGTTCCGGAAGCAGCTTAGATTCCCATCTAATCCTAATAGGCTTCTGATACCTTATTATTTAAAACTGGTAGATGAAGACCCTCTGAATACAGAAGAAGAGATTCTGTGCAGCACCAAGGCTAAGGACGTTAAGTCTTATCTAGAGAAGCATGGTAAATTACCGGGATATATTATTAAAGATCCCGACATGCCGGACATTGATATCGATTGTCTTCCTGAGGCACGAGATCATATCAAGGAATATGCAGCCAAAAGGTATGGCGAGAAGCAAGTATGTAGCGTTGGAACATGGCAGACATATAAATTTAAAAGTGCTATGATCGACGTCGCTGTAGCTCTTGGAGTAGTAAGAGACAGAAAGCATATTGAGGATTTTACCACTAATCTGCCGGTCGATGTTGACGATTTGAAGGATGAAGGTAAGTCGGCATGTAAGGGTAAGATATTCGATCAGGATAAAAACGAGGAACGAGAGTGTGGCTATTCTCATCGCGAACTAATATGCCCAAAATGTGGTTCTACTGATACTGATGGACCAAATATCGCTAAGCTATTGCAAGAAATTCAGGATCTACAGAGTTACTACGATACTCCTGCTCCAGAAGGCCAGAAATATTCTAACAAGGATGTAGTAGAATATTCACTTGGCTTAGTAGGACGAATTCGTAACATGGGCATGCATGCTGGTGCTTTGATTATTACTGATAGAAATCTGTTCGGAAATATTCCACTTGCTAAAAGCACCAATAAAGGATTTTGGTATAGCATGTGGTCAGAAGGCCGTAATACTCAGTTATCGAAATGCGGTTATGTTAAGTGGGATTTGTTAGGTCTTAAGACACAAGCATATATTAAAAACTGCTGTGACCTCATAAAGAAAAATAGAGGTATATCATTTGGAGATCTGCTCGAAGGCTGGGATCATATTAAGCCCTTGGAAAGAATAGCCGGATACTATGAAGCTAAAGGGCAGAAACATTACATAAGTCTTGATGACCCTCAGGCTCTACAATTGGCTCATAATCAGTTTACTGATGGTATATTCCAATTCGATACTGATTTAGCTAAATCAATTTTACAGAACGGCGTTAAAAGATTCGAAGACCTGCTATTTTATAATGCTGCAGGACACCCTGGTCCGATGGCTTCTATTCCTGAAGCAGTTCAGAATCGTGATGATAAACAGCAGAGGTGGAAGGCCAGACTTCAAGATATTCACCCGGTGCTTGCTGAAATTCTAGATGACACATACGGTATCATTCTTTGGCAAGAGCAATTAGCAGCTATTTGGCAACGACTTGCAGGTTTTACGTCGCCTGAGGCACAGGAAGCTAGAAAAGCTGTTGCTAAAAAGCACACTCATAAGCTTAAAGACATTGGTAAGAAGTGGATCGATGGAGCAACGCCAAATATTGGCAAGGCAAACGCTGAAAATCTTTGGGCATCAATGGTTAGCTTTGGTCGTTATGCTTTTAACAAAAGCCACGGTGTCTCTTATTGCTTAGTAGCATTTAGATGTCTTTGGCTAAAGGCTCATTTTGCGCCAGAGTGGTGGGCGTCAGTTATGAGTGATTGTAAGCAGGATAAACTTGTTAGATATATGTCAGTTGCTAGGACTGAAGCTTGGCACCCTACAGATATAACATACTGTGGAGATTATAATCCTGCAAAACCAGCTAGGGGCGTTAGGTTCGATACTCTTAATATTAGTAACCTTACAAGCGATTTTACAGTCCTCGGTGACGTAGTTAACCAAGGTCTTATTAGTATTAAGGGACTTGGAGAGACTGCTTGTAATCTTTACACTGGAACCAAAGATTTCCAATCTATAGAAGAATTTCTTTATACACCTGAAGGCGAAAAATCAAGAGCTAACAAAACTGTTCTTGAGCGGTTTATTAAGTTAGGTGCATTTAAGCACTTGCCTGGTCATGAGAATAGTAAGGCATTATGGACTTGGTATCAGTTCCATCATTGTACTGGTAAAGACATTACTGCTTTGAGAAAGGAATTAAGGGAAAAACTGCTGGCGGATCAAGGTTGGGATCTGATGAGAATTAGATCTGAAATTAAAAAGCTTACTGATGAATATAGACAACTGTATCCAAAAAAGA